>Ga0207416_1000674_pt1 | contig 54333 bp, 53 predicted proteins | sample PaiPotPPM11metaG_FD_184107 | JGI IMG/M metagenome (GOLD analysis project Ga0207416, IMG submission 184107) | Iron sulfur acid spring bacterial and archeal communities from Banff, Canada, to study Microbial Dark Matter (Phase II) - Paint Pots PPM... ... | reverse complement strand
CGTATCAGCCGGAAGGAGTGGATCCGGAGATGAAACTATCTGTCAGACTTGCACAGCGCGCAACCGGTTCGCGAGCGTCGGCATCCAAGGATCGCGACCATCGACATCCCGGTGGACGAAGAGTGGACGTGAGGGCGGGAGCTCTTGCCCTCTGCCTGCTGATCGTGTCTCCCCTGGCGTCCTCCTCCGGTGCGCAGGCGCAAAGCCTGGGGAAGAACAGCAGACCCTTGCAGGTGGTAGTCGCCGAGAACTTCTGGGGCAGCATCGCGAAGCAAGAGGCAGGCAGTCGCGCCCACGTGACCAGTATCATCGTCAATCCGAATGCGGATCCACACGCGTACGAGCCGAAGACATCGGATGCCCGGCTCATTGCCGACGCGCAGTACGTCATCCTGAATGGGGTGGGCTACGATCCCTGGGGCCCGAAGCTACTCAGCGCCAACCCGGTGAAAGGGCGCCGCGTTCTCATCGTGGGCGATTTTATCGGCAAGAAGGAGGGCGACAATCCGCACGTGTGGTATAGCCCGAGCTACGTGGCGCGCGTGGCCGCCCGCATCACCGCCGACTACAAGAGCCTGGACCCCAGAGATGCAGCCTACTTCGACCGGCAGCACGCGAACTTCATGAATGTCGCATTGAAGCCCTACTATCAGGAGATCAGCCTCATCAGCAGCAAGTACCATGGGGTGCCGGTGGGTGCGACGGAGAGTATCTTTCAGTACCTGGCTCAGGCTTTGCGGCTGAATCTGATCACTCCCTATGGGTTCATGAAGGCCATCTCCGAAGGAACAGAGCCGACAGCTCAGGACAAAGTGACGTTCGATCGACAGGTGACGAGCAAGCAGATCAAGGTCTTTGTCTTCAACAGCCAGAACTCCACGCCGGATGTGAACGCTCTACTGAGCAAGGCAAAGCAGGAACGCATTCCGATCGTGCCGATCACCGAGACGCTCCAGCCGGCAACCGCCTCCTTCCAGGCCTGGCAATCGGCACAGCTCCGAGCGTTGCAGGCGGTGCTCCACAAAGCCACCGGTAAGTGAGGGCAGCGTGGCGGGTAGCGTGCATCCCTTGAGCCGGACGAGAAGTGGTCTGCTGGATTTGAGGCACAGATGGTGAGGACCGAAAGAAACGCAGCTCCGCACGCGACGCGCAATGATGGGATAATTCCGGAGATTCACCCCATCCCCGGGCAGCCGGTCATCCGGATAAGTGACGCCGCCGTGCGGCTGGATGGCCGCTTGATCTGGCACCACGTGAACCTGGACGTGAATCCCGGCGATTTCATCGCCGTCTTGGGGCCAAACGGCGCCGGCAAATCGACCCTGATCAAGGCGATTCTGGGACTCATCCCCCTTAGCGAGGGATCGATCGCCGTCCTGGGGTCGCCCCCTCATCGGGGGCGCCGGTCCGTCGGTTACGTGCCACAGCGGCGGAGCTTTGGTCCTGAGGTACACGTGCGTGGTCGCGATGTCGTGCGCCTGGGCCTGGATGGGACCAAATGGGGTATCCCGCTCCCCGGGATACAGCGCCTCCGAGGCCGTGGAACGAGCGCCCGGGAGGAACGGGAACGCGTTGAACGGGCCATCGAGATGGTCGGAAGCGCTGAGTACGCCGACCGTCCCATCGGGGAGCTCTCCGGTGGAGAGCAACAGCGCCTCCTGATCGCACAGGCGCTCGTCACAAGTCCGCGTGTTCTGCTGCTCGACGAGCCCCTGGACAGTCTGGATCTCCACAACCAGCAAGAGGTCTCCGCGGTTGTCCGGCGCATCAGCCAAGAGAGCGGCGCGGCGGTGCTGTTGGTCGCACACGACGTCAACCCCCTGCTCCAGTACGTAGACCGCCTCTGCTACCTCGCACAAGGTCGTATGGCCGTGGGGCCGCCGGACGAGGTCATCACGTCGGAGACACTCTCCCGCCTGTACGGCGCACCGGTGGAGGTACTGCGCGCCCGAGACGGCCGGTTGGTGGTGGTGGGTCAGCCGGAGGGCGTGCCCTGCACCGACTATCACGCCGGATCTCACCTCGGGTAGAGACTCAGACATGGACAGCTCCACGGTCCAGCCGAGCTGGAACCTGGTGACCGACCTCCAGCTGCTCTTCCAGTATCACTTCATGCATAATGCCTTCCTGGCCGGGACCATCGTGGCCGTCGTGGCGGGTGTGGTGGGGTACTACATGGTGCTGCGGGCCCAGGCCTTCGCCGGACACGCGCTGGCCCACGTTGGGTTTGCCGGCGCAACCGGCGCCCTGCTCCTCGGCGTCTCCCCCATTGTCGGCCTGCTCGCCGTTGGCCTTGGAGCGGCGATGGGAATCGGCGCGCTCGAAGAGCGTCAGGGCTCGGCGAGGCTCGGAGGTGGCGTGGCCGTCGCCGGAGTGTTCACCTTTGGGCTAGGACTCGGCTTGCTCTTCCTCCAGCTCTACTCCGGTCAGGCGGAAAACGCATATGCCATCTTGTTTGGCGCCGTTTTGGGCATCAACGACAGTGACGTGGTGACGATTATGGTGACGGCGATTGTCACCCTTGTCCTACTGGCAGCGATTGCCCGTCCTCTCCTCTTTGCCTCCCTCGATCCAGACGTGGCGCAGGCGCGCGGCGTGCCTGTCCGCGCGCTCTCCATCGGCTTTCTGGTGTTGCTGGCGTTTGCCGTGGCTGAGGCGGTGCAGGTCGTCGGAACACTCCTCATCTTTGCCTTGCTGGTGACGCCGGCGGCCATCGCCCAGCACCTGACGGCGCGTCCTTCCCGTGCGATTGGGCTCTCCGTGTTGTTTGCCCTCCTCTTCACGTGGTCGGGCCTGGTGGTCGCCTACTTTGGCCCCTACAACGTGGTGGGATTCTACGTCACCACCTTCGCCTTCGGCACGTACCTTTTGGTGCTCCTCGTCAAGACCGTACGACACAGTCTGGTAGGGCGAACCCATCCCATCCGCGAGGAGGCCGCAGCATGAGCGGGTTACCCCAGCTGCTCCCCGTGGCGACATTTTCGCTCAATCCATTCACGGACCTGAGCGACATGCTGAGCAACGACTTCATGCGATACGCGTTTATGGCGGGCACGGCCATGGCGCTCCTGGGCGGACTTGTCGGCTATTTCGTGGTGCTGCGCCATCTCGCCTTTGCCGGCGAGGCGCTCTCACACGTCGCCTTCGCCGCGGCGCTCGGCTCTGTCCTCCTGGGTTTCGACCTGCTCCTGGGCATGTTCGTGATCACCGCGGGTGTTGCCCTTGGCATGGGGACGCTGGCCGACCGGGCCCGTAATCGTGACGTCGCCGTCGGTACCGTGCTCGCCTGGGTTCTTGGCCTGGGGGCACTTTTCCTGAGTATCTACACCTCGAGCGCGAGCGCCGGTAGCAATGGCCAGATCGGCGTGAATGTCCTTTTCGGCTCGATTCTTGGTGTTCAGCTCCAGCAAGCCCAGGAAGCCGTGGCCATCGGGATTGGGGCGACGCTGTTGCTCCTGGTGATCTCACGCCCACTGCTGTTCGCAACCCTCGATCCCAGCGTCGCGACTGCCCGGGGAGTGCCGGTGAAGCTGCTTGGTGTCGTGTTCCTCGTCATCGTCGCCGTTACCGTCACGGAGGCAGTACAGGTGGTGGGCGCCCTGCTCGTCCTGTCGCTTCTCGTGATGCCTGCCGCCGTTGCGCAGCGTCTGACCGCTCGTCCGTTCGTAGCCCTGTTTCTCTCGGCGGCGCTGGGTGTTCTCTTCACCTTGGCCGGCTTGACCATCGGGTACTACGAGCCGTATCCGGTCAGCTTCCTGATAACAACGCTGGCCTTTGGCACCTATGTCGGCACCCTGGTTTGGCAGCAGGTTCGCGAGCGCTGGAAACACCGAGCATCACACCGGGCGCAAGCGCTGGAAGCGTAACCAGCACGAATTCCGGTTACGCGGGCAATAGGTTTAGGATTGAGCTGATGGGTCATGAGGGGAGGCGTCTACCCGGACGGTATCTGGGACGGGGGCGTAGCTCGGCCCTCCGTGGCCGATCACGGCAGGCCGAAGCGGCCCGTTCAGGGCTTCCGCGGTTCGGACGGAGTCCGGGGACCCGCTGAGAACCGGCCGGGGCACGCCCAGCTGCCTCCGTTCGGGCCTCACCACCCGGTCAAGCGCAGTGGCAGTGCGTCCCCGAGTGTTGGAGCGAGAACAACCACCCCTGCCCACCCCGGCCGAGTCTGACCCTGAACGGGTCAGACCGGCCTACCTCCATCGGCGACGGAGCGCCGAACTACGATGTCGGGGGACTTGCCACAGTTCAACATTCCCGTTCGCGCACAAGGTGTAGGGCCGGGAGCACCCCAATCGGCGACATATGGTCTGAGGCGTACAATGAGCCAGTTCTATCGGCGTCCATCCAACCTGGAAACGTGCCCGCGGTGAGCCGAGCAACGTGAAGAGGTAGTCAGTGCCATCAGCACAACAGCAGATTCGTGATCGTCGACGCGCCCGTGGTGCACAGTCTCCGCCAAGAGCACCGGAAGAGGTTGCGCGTGGTTGGACGGCGAAGCTATCCGACGTCGACTATCGTGTAACGGCGCCGCGGCGGCAGATCCTGGAGACTATCGCCGCGCGCTCAGGCCAGTTCACGGCTGAATCGCTGGCTGATGAGCTGAGGCCGGAAGGCATCGGCCGCGCGACGGTGTTTCGCACGATCGACCTGCTGGTGCAGCTCGGTATGCTGCATCGGCTCCATGGCACCACCTGTCATACCTACGTGGCGTGCGGGCCGGCACATCATCATCATGTGATCTGCTCCTCCTGCGACCGCGTGCTGGAGATCGAGGGATGCGGCGTCGACGATCAGCTGCAGCGCGTGGCACAGGCGACCGGGTTTGCCATCGATGAACACCGCCTGGAGTTCATTGGCCGCTGCGCCGCGTGCCGCTGACACGGCAGCGAGGGAGGAGTAGTCCTCGGCACGTGGTCAGGAGCCGCCATGGTTGACTTGCTCGCCGCCCGCCTGCCCAATCTGGTGACCGTCTTCCTGGGCATTTTTCTGGAAGCCAGTCCCTTTTTGCTGGTCGGAGTGCTGGTATCGAGCGTGCTGGATGTTGCGGTGTCCACCGATCGGCTCACACGCATCTTTCCCCGAAACGGCGTGCTTGGCCTCCTGGGTGGGGTAACAGTTGGTGCGGTGGCGCCGCTCTGTGAGTGCGGAACGGTGCCGATCGCACGGGGCTCAGTTTCGAAAGGACTCCCCCTCCCCGCCGCCGTGGGCTTCCTGCTGGCGGCTCCGGTCATAAATCCGGTCACGGTGGCGGCAACCTACACCGCCTTCAAGGATGATCTTCGGATTCTGACGCTCCGCATTGCTCTCGGCGTGGCCGTCGCTCTTGCCGTGGGCTCGCTGTTCTTGCTCTGGCCACGTCAGGAAACGCCGCTGCGCAGCAATCCTCAGATGGCCGGCCATGGCCATTCCCATGCGCGTGCCGGCTCGAGGCTCATCGCCGTTCTTGACCACGCGGCGCATGAGCTCTCGTCACTCATGATCTACCTGGTCGTGGCGGCGCTGGTAGCGGCTCTTTTGCAGGTCTTCCTGCCGCGCCCGCAGCTGGTCGCACTTGGGCAGGGACCACTGCTGTCGGTTGCGATCATGATGGTGATTGCCGTTGTGCTCTCTACCTGCTCATCCGTCGACGCTTTCGTGGCGCTGGCTTTCTCCACCACGTTTGCGCCCGGCGCCATCCTGGCATTCCTGCTGATCAGCCCGGTGCTCAATCTCAAGAGTGGCGCCCTGGTGATTGGATTATTCCGCCCGCGCGTGGTGCTTCCTCTGTTGAGCGCCTCGACCGCGAGCATCGTTCTGGCTGCCCTTGCCGTCAACTACCACCTGCTATGACTATGCACCGCCTCTGGCGCCTCCTGGTTGCCTCCCCTGCCCTGCTCCTGGCGCTGCTGGTCGCCAAGCTGTGGTTGACCGGCACGCTGCGATACTACGTGAACGATCGCACCGTCTGGATCGTCCTGCTGGGTGGCTTCCTCTCCGCCCTGATTGGAGTCGCGGCGTCATACCGAGCATGGCGCTCCAGCCACGAGCCCGGCCCGTCCTGGCGAACGCTGGTATTTCTGGTACCCGTGATTGTCGGTCTTCTCGTGCCCGCCAGACCGCTCTCGGCCGCCAGCGGCCAGGCTTCGTCGCTCGGTGCGCTTCAGCTGGCATCGCACGTTTCGAGTGGAAGCCCCGGAGACAACTTTGGGACGTGGATTGGCGCTCTCGCCGATCATCCAGACCCGAGCTGGTGGGCCGGCCAGCACGTCATGCTGGTCGGCTTCACAGCGCAGCAGGATGGGCTGCCGGCTCGCAGCTTCATCGTCGGCCGGTACCTGGTCACCTGTTGTGTCGTCGACGCCACGCTCCTTGGATTTCCTGTTCAGCTCGATCACGGCACGCTTCCGGCAGAAGGCAGGTGGGTCCAGGTCACCGGAGTCTTCGGGCGGCGGTACTGGACGGACCCGCATGGCACCAACTATCCCTTGATCCTGCATGCGCACATTGTTCCGGTCACCGTGCCTTCGAGCCCGTATCTTTCTCCCTGATGCGTCGCTTCACTCTTGCCGTGGCGGGCTATCTGCTTGCCTGCCTCATCGGTATCAGCGTCATTATCCTCCGTGGTGACGGTCCGCATCCGCGGGTCGTTGGAGTGTATCCGCCCGTCGGCGATCGTTATTTTCCGGGTGGTCCCGCGCAGATTACGTTTAGCCAGCCGATGGATCAGGCCAGCGTGGAGCGAGCGCTGCAGGTATCGCCCCCTTCCCAGGGACAGGGGGTGTGGTTTGGCACTACGCTCAACGTGCAGCCCCTGGGGGACTGGCGTGCCAACGTCACCTATCACCTGGTGCTGCATGGCACCGTTACGGATGAAGAGGGACGCCCGCTGCATACCCCTCTGTCATTCTGGTTTCATGTCCACCACGTGCAGCATCTGGTCTTCTGCCAGGTTCAGAGTGTGCGCGATGTCTGCGAGCTCGATGGACGGACCAGGCGACCGCTGACAGTCTCCCCAACGCCGATCCTGTCCTACGCCCTGTCGCCGGACGCCAGCATACTTGCCTACACGCGGCGCGATCGCTCCGGTTTGGCCCATCTCTTTCTCCTCCAGGTGGACGGGAAGAGCACGCAGCAGCTGACCGGCGGCACCGCCTATGCGGACAGCCGGCCCTCCTGGACGGCCGGCGACAATAGTGATGTGTCGTACTACCGGCAGCCGGTCACCTGGCAGCAAGGACACCCGCGGCTCGGCAAACCGCAGCTCTGGAATGTACAGACCGACGGCTCCGGCAACGCCCGGCTCTGATCTGAGATAGCTCATCCCGCAGCAGAGCTTTGTTGAGTGGTGCGCGCCGCGGGGAGGGTGAGCGTTGCCATGGTCCCTTGTCCCGGCTCACTGGTCAGCTCGAGCGTTCCGCCGTGCCGGGCGGCAATATTCTGGGCGATGGATATGCCGAGACCCGCGCCACCCGCCTCCCGGGATCGCGCCTTGTCGACCCGGAAGAACCGCTCTCCAAGACGCGGAAGATGCTCGGGTGCGATGCCGATACCCGTGTCGCAAACCTGCAATTTTGCTTGATGATCGGTGACAGAGGTCCGCACGACCAGCTCACCACCCGGCCGGTTGTACTTGATGGCATTGTCGACCAGGATGAGCAGCGTGTGCTCGAGCCAGAGCGGATCGCCCACCACCAGCACCGGACCCGCATTCTCGACCCGCACGATCACGTCGTTTTCGACGGCCAGAGGGCCGGCGCGACGTGCGACCTCCTCGGCCAGAGCTGCCAGATCGACCACGTCCTGGTCGAGGCGCACCTCCCCTGCATCAAGCCGGGCCAGGTCCAGCATATGGTCGGCAAGCAAGCCCATGTGCGATGCTTCGGTGACCACATCTTCCAGCAGGGCGACGTCGTCGAGGGCGAGTCGATCCTTGCCCCGCAGCAGCACTTCCGCGTCCGCGCGCAGCATGGTAAGCGGAGTGCGCAGCTCATGCGAGGCATCGGCGATGAAGTCGCGCTGCCGGGCGTTGGCGATCCGCGCCGGCTGAAGAGCGCGGTTGGCCAGGAAGAGCCCGCCGAGTGAGGCGCATATCAAGGCCAGTCCGCCGAGCACCAGGAGCAGCTCGAGCAGCAGGTGAAGGGCGTCGAGCTCCCCCCCAATCTGCGTTCCTACCACGACCGTGCCGAGTACATTTCCACTGGAATCCCGAACGGTCGTAGCGTATCGACGGATGGTGCCGAAGTCGCTGCCGCCATTTACCGTGTCGCTGGCGTCACCTTTCTGCAGCGCTGCCGTGACGATCGCTGTGCCCGAGAATGGTGGAACAGCGTCGACGATCGCACTCGACCGCACGGCTGTACCCTGCGCGTCGTAGCAGGTCCAGAACGGTGTTCTGTCCAGTCTGAATCCCACCGCTCCTGCGCCGGGGAAATCGGGAAAGCCGCCCTGACACACCGCCAGGACGGTGTGAGCGCTGCGATGGAGCTGATCGTCGATTGGTCCGAGTAGGGAACGGCTCTCGCTCGCGTAGAGCACCACGCCCAGGAGCACCAGCGCTCCCGCCAGCACGCCGGTGTACCAGAGGGTCAGCCTGCGCCGGATGGCGCGGAACATCTCGGATGATGGATCCGCTGCCGGATGAGACCTCCGGCGAAGAGCATGCCGGAGTCTGCCCGCGCCGAAACGCTCAAGCCTCGATCTTGTAACCAACGCCGCGCACCGTTCGTATGAGGGGGCGATCAAAGCCGCGGTCAATTTTTTCTCGCAGATAGTGAATGTACGTATCCACGACGTTGGAGAGGGCATCGAGGTCGTAGCGCCAGACACGATCCGTAATCTGAGTGCGGGTCAGCACCTGGCCGGGATGGCGCATGAGGAATTCCAGCAGCGCGAACTCCTTGGCGGTGAGCTCGATGATTCGTTTCCCACGCCGCACTTCATGACGCACCAGATCGAGACAGAGATCTCCCACCGACAGCTCGGGCGATGCCGCAATCTCTCGGTCGCGGCGTCGCAAGAGCGCATTGACGCGAGCCAGCAATTCCTCCATGGCAAACGGCTTCACCAGATAGTCATCTGCTCCGGCGTTGAGGCCGCTGACTCGATCCTCGATGGCACCGCGGGCCGTCAGCATCAGGACAGGCGACTGCACGCCGTCGCTCCGCATCTGGCGGCACACCTCTATACCATCGATTCCGGGAAGCATGATGTCGAGAATGACCAGATCGTACGTATCGCTGGCCGCAAGGTCGAGACCGGCATCGCCATCGTTCGCGATGTCGACGGTGTGGCGCTCCTCGACCAGGACCCGGCGCAGCAGATTGGCCAGGCGCCGCTCGTCCTCGACCACCAGAATATGCAAGCTCGCGCGTCCTTCCGTGTGGTTTGACTAATTCCTACTGTACGGAGAATACATTGGAATTGTATGGGAAAGGGTTTACAACTGAGAGGAGGAGAAAAGTGCCATGAACCATGATCTACGCTCCCGCAGCCGAATCATTGTGGATGGACCGAGTCGCGCGCCGGCCCGCGCCATGTTCAAAGCGGTCGGGTACGACGACGACGATCTGGCGCGCCCACTGGTGGGTATCGCTAACACCTGGATCGAGACCATGCCCTGCAACCTCGGGCTTCGCCGCTTAGCGGAGCACGTGAAGACAGGGGTGCGGGCGGCCGGCGGGACGCCCATGGAATTCAACACCATCTCCATCAGCGACGGCATCACCATGGGGACCGAGGGGATGAAGGCCTCGCTGGTCAGCCGGGAGATCATCGCCGATTCGATCGAGCTGGTGGGCCGCGGCTATATGTTCGACGCCATGATTGCGCTGGTCGGCTGCGACAAGACCTTGCCGGGAGCAGCCATGGGGCTAATTCGGCTGGATGTGCCTTCGACCATCCTCTATGGAGGCACCATCATGCCCGGGCGCTACAACGGGCGTGACATAACGGTGGGAGACATGTACGAAGCGGTGGGAGCGCAAGCCGCGGGCACCATCACGCTCGAGGAGCTCCGGGCCATGGAGAACGTCGCCTGTCCCGGAGCCGGCGCCTGTGGCGGGCAGTTCACCGCCAACACCATGGCAACCGTCATGGAGTTCATCGGCCTTTCGCCGATGGGCACGGCCAGCGTACCGGCAGTCGATCCCCGCAAGGAGGAGGTGGGGCGCCGCTGCGGTGAATTGGTGATGGATCTGCTGCGGCGCGATCTTCGGCCGAGTCAGATCCTCACCCGTGGCGCCTTCGAGAACGCCATTATCGCCGCTGCCGCCACCGGCGGCTCGACAAATTCCGTGCTCCATCTGCTGGCGCTGGCTCGCGAAGCGGGGGTGCCGCTCACCATCGATGACTTCGACGCCGTCAGTCTGCGCACGCCGATTATTGCCGATCTCAAGCCCGGAGGCCGCTACATGGCTGCCGACGTGGATCGAGTTGGTGGAATCCCGGTCATTGCCAAAGAGCTGGTCACAGCGGGCGTCCTCAATGCGGATGAAGTCACGCCCACCGGACGGACCATCCGTGAAGAAGTTGCCACGGTCGAGCGACCGGCCGATCAGGACGTGGTACGTTCATTTCAGGATCCGATTAAGCCGACCGGTGGTCTGGTCATCCTGAGAGGCTCGCTTGCCCCGGATGGCGCAGTAATCAAGATGGCCGGACACGAGAGGTCCCACCATCGCGGACCGGCGCGTGTGTTCGACAGCGAGGAGGCAGCGATGGAAGCCGTCCTGGCGCGGCAGATTCGCCCCGGCGATGTCATCGTCATCCGTTACGAGGGCCCACGTGGCGGACCCGGCATGCGCGAGATGCTGGGCGTGACGGCCGCGGTGGTGGGCGAGAACCTGGGTGAGAGCGTCGCGCTGGTCACCGATGGGCGATTCAGCGGAGCCACCCGCGGCTTGATGGCCGGCCACATCGCGCCTGAAGCCGCGCGGGGTGGCCCAATTGCGCTGGTGGCCGACGGGGACACCATTGTGATCGACACCGAGCGCCGCCGCCTGGATCTCGAGGTTTCGGAGGAGGAGCTGTCGCGCCGGAGGTCCGCCTGGCTGGAGCCGATACCTCGATACCCAACGGGCGTCTTCGCCCGCTACGCCGCGCTCGTCTCGTCGGCATCCGAAGGCGCGGTGCTGCAGGTTCCGTCCTAACAGCGCTATTTGACCGTGCTAGAGTCGGAAGAAGAGAACCAGCTCGAGGCGATACCGCATGCGCAACACAACCTCCGATGCTAGGGTCACGAATCAGCGAAAGAGGGATAAGCAAAGTCGCAAGCTGCGCCAGCAAGAGCTCCAGCGGGAGAACGAGCTCGCTCGTCAGACCGCCCGGCGAAAGCGGTTTGGCCTCCGAATTGGTGGAGGTGTCCTGGCAGCGGTGGCGATGGCAATCGCCCTGTTTCTTGCTTTGCGCGGCAACGCCACAGGCGTCAGCGAGAACGCGGTTGCCGCGAGCCTCGGCGCCCCTACTTCAGATATCCCCTCGCCGCCGATCGGCGCATTCAACCACGTGGGAACGCTGCTTCATCAGGGAGGCAAGCCCAAGCTGCTGTTCATTGGAGCGCAATACTGCCCGCATTGCGCCGGCCAGCGGTGGGCCATCGTCAAGGCGCTTGATCAGTTCGGTACGTTCTCGAACGTGACGAGCAGTGCGAACGACGACGGAACCATCCCCACGTTCAATCTGCACGATGCGAGCTATACCAGTAAGTATGTGGCTTTCATCCATAAGGACACGGAGGATCGCAGCCACCAGCCGCTAGACAGTCTCTCTTCGGATCAGCAAGCGATCTTCAGCCAACTGGATCCGAGTGCTGGCATCCCGCTCATCACGGTTGGTGGCTACACGCTGCTGGGTGATGGCTACGATCTGAGCCTTATTCAAGGCAAGGCCTTCAACGTGGTGCAGCACGCTATGCAGCGCGGGACGCGGTCCGATCCGCTGGTCTCGGCCATCAACGGCGAGGCGAACTCCATTACCGCTTTCATTTGCCACGCCGACAAGATGCAGCCGCAAATGGTTTGCAGCCGGCCGGTCATTCGAAGCATTGTTTCGCACCTGCAGTAATGGCCGCGCTCCGACTGGTCTATCGCAACCCATGGAACGTCCTGCTGGCGCTGGGAGCGTTTGTAGCGATGGCGGTGTTCTACCTCTGGTCAAGCGAAGTGCTGGTCATTGGCGGGCATGGTGTCTCGATCCTGGTGCACACGCAGTATATTGCGGCGGCGCTTGTCATGGCGCTGTCGTTTGGCCTTCTACTGCCCCTGCTGGTTTGCGCCATCCGCTTGGCGGCTGCCAGCGTGGCGCACAGCGGTGGTACGGCTCTGGGCGCCGTCTTCGGGACACTCTCAATGACCTGCTGCGCGCCGGTCGTCTTGCCGGCGATCCTCTCATTCCTCGGATTCTCGGGAACCTCCATTCTGAGCGTGAACGAGACACTCAACCGCTTCTGGCTGCCGCTGGCGACGATCAGCATCATCCTGCTGACTTACGCGCTGGTGTCGGTCGTTCAGTCGCTCAACCTGCAGTGCAGCTTGGAGGAATCGAGTCCCGATGTGGAATCGGCTGACCGAACGGGTGGGAAGTCTGCCGTCCGCGAGCTCGCATCGCACCGCTGAAGAGGTAGCCACCCTCACCACTGCCCTTCGCCCGCGCGCGGGAGAGGGGATTCGGTCAACGAGATTCCGCTACTGCTGCATTTCTCAAAGGCAGTATATGAGGATGAGGCGGCAGGTAGCGGAAGACACCGAGCGCTGTGCCGACCAGCAGCGTGGGATGGGGACGCAGCGCCATCGCCAGGCCCAGCGAGGTGTACCGGCCACCCATCATGCCCTGTCCCAGTCGACGCCAGGTCGACCCGCCTTGTTTTGCATAGATGCCGTATCCCATCGTCCCCGCATACAATACCGCCGTCCCATTTCCCGGCACGGCAACGATTGGCATCGCATGGCGCGCGGGGAGCCCGGCACTCATGTCCTGCCAGGTCCCGGTCCGATCCCGACGCCACACGCCGCCGCCCATGGTCGTCAGGATGAGCTGATGGCTCGGGGTCGACGGAGCGAGCAGCGCTTGGGTTGGCAGGATTGGTGGCAAGCCTCGGACATCGGGGTGCCAGGAGCGGCCACCGTCCTGCGTCGAGATCACCGCGGGCCGGACGCCAAAGACCGCGGCAAAGGCGCGCTGGGGATTCCAGGGTAGCCATACGATCGCGCTGACCGCAGCGTCCTGTGTGTGGTCCACCCGCTGCCACGCCCAACGGCCCCGGCTGCTCACCCCCCGATAGAGCGATCCGAACGTTCCCGCCAGCACCACCTGTCCATGGGCCGAGGGAGCCACACTGAAAATGGGATGATCCTGACCCAGGGGTCGGTTGATCGCCTGCCAGCTCCATCCCTGCTCTCGCAGCCGGGTCCCCCGGTACACCGTCCCATCGTCTCCACCGGCGATCACCGTGTCTCCGGTGGTGGTTGCTCCCAGGGACACGATGGGAGTCTCGCGCAGGCCAGTGGCGGCACGGCGCCAGGTAGTCCCACCGTCGGAGGAGCGCCACACCCCATCGTTGGTGCCTGCCCAGATCACACTCGAGTGGAGGGGATCGGTCAGCAGCGAATTGGTCCACACGGCAAGTGCGGTGCGCTGCCAGTAACCATCCAGCGGCAATCCCTGCCAGCGGACGCCGTCATGCGCGCTGGAGGCGGTGAGCTCCCGGGTGACCACTACCTTCCCAGCGAGCACCCCAGCTGCCAGCAGAAGCGTGACCAGCCCAACCAGCACCATGGTCCGGTTCACCGTCATTCGCCGACGTTCTCTCCCGTGCTGAGGATGTTGCCCATTATTTGAAGCTGATCTTGGCTGCGCCGCTCTTCACGACCTGGAACACATCCCACATGCCGGTCGCCACGTGACCAGGCACGGCACACAAGAGGGCATACTTGCCCACCTTGCCGGCAACAAAAGAGTGGTGCTCGGTCTTGCCCTTGGTGGTCCCATTGGTGGGATTGGTTGAGCTGGCGCCTTTGAAGGCGGGCGGGAAGGGCCCCGTACTGGTCCGTTTGGCATACGAGGTGACGACGAAGCCGTGGGTAAGGGCCGCGCTCCTGTTACTGAAGGTGACGTTCACATGGGCGCCAACCGGCACGGTGACGGTCATCTTGCCCTTGCCGGCGCCGTCGAAGTTGTAGCCACTGATGGCGCTGGTATAGTCGGCGATCAGCGTGAGGGATGCGGTGTGCGTTCCGGCGTTCCAGGTCAACCACTTAGGGGCAGCGGTCTGCGATGCCGGTGGGGGAGCTGCCAGGGAAAGTGCTGCAGAGAGCGTTGCTGCCAGCACAGCCGCACCTGCCACAGCACAGGCGAGAGAGCCGATCAATCGGCGCCTGCGAGCGCGCGGGTGATGATGGGACAAGGCGTTCATAGCATCCTCCTTTTTCACCGCGATTCCTGCGATTGTCTTGAGGGCAGAGGGTCCTGACGAAGTGTAGTTCGTTGTGCGAGCGGCCGCCGAGCTTGCGCGCGTGCTGCATCAGCACTAGGGCTTACAGCTACATCATGGAGGTGTTGTACACTCGCTCCATGAAGCGCCTCCAGAGCATGATCGAGGAAGACCTTAATCGCGGGCTCGAGCGTCTTGCTCGCGAGTCCGGACAGTCGAAGGCGGCGCTCATTCGTCAGCTCGTCCGCGGGCCCTCCACACGATCAAGAGAGTGAGGACTCATCGTGGCCACGGGTGAGACATTTCTCGTGCTGGGTGGGGGCGGAATGATCGGAAGGCAGGTCGTGCACGAGATCGCGCGCGAGCTCAAGCCGCGTTGGGTCATCCTCTGCTCACTGCATCAGAAGGAGGTACGAGAGGCCATTGACTTCTTTCGGCGTGAGTTCCCCTACGTGCGCTTCCTCGGGTTCTGGGGCGACGTATTCATCCGCGCTCAATGGAACGTGGCCGAACGGCAGACCAGAATGACCCGCTCGCGGCTGCTGGACTCGAGCGAGTACCGCGCAGCGCTTTACGACGATCTATTCGGCGATCTCGAGGATGCGTATAGCCGATCGCAGCTTGTGCAGCTCATCCTCGAACACAAGCCGGACGTGGTGATCGACAGCATCAACACCGCGACGTCCATTAGCTATCAAGACATTTACGCTGCTTCCGACAGTGCGAAAAAGCGATTCAGCGCGGTGGCGGCGGAGCTTGAGGGCCTCAACGCCCCCGATGGAGAAGCCGAGGAGCCGGACGCTGCAAACCGGGCTCCGCCGGCGCAGCAGCGGCGCATGACCGAGCTCGTCTGCTCCGCCGAGCAGGCGCTGGATCGGTTGCTTATTTCGCAGTCGGTCCCGCAGCTCGTACGCCATGTCCTGCTGTTGAATCGTGCGATGTCGGAAGCGGAGACCAGACTGTACCTCAAAGTAGGAACCACCGGGACGGGAGGCATGGGGCTGAATATTCCGTACACCCACTCGGAAGACAAGCCCTCGGTCAGCCTCATGTCCAAGACTGCTATTGCCTTCGCCCATACCGGGCTGATGTTCCTCATGGCCCGGACACCGGGTGGACCGGTGGTGAAAGAGATCAAGCCGGGGGCGATGGTCGGATATGCCAACATCACGCAGCGCGCCATCCACGAGCGGGGCAAGCCGGTGTACGTGTTCACCGACCGACTCGAGCCATTGGGCGCAGCGCTAACCGTGCATGAGCCGGAACGTGACTTTGAACGATTGGGAAAGCTTCACATGGTCGTGGTGGATACGGGTGAGAACGGCGTGTTCACAGGGGGAGAGTTCGAAGCTATCACTCATCTGTGGCAGATGGAGTTCATCACGCCAGAGGAAATAGCGCGGCAGGCGGTGCTGGAGATCAAGGGAAGCAATACCGGTCACGACGTGATCGCCGCGATTGACGGCGCCGTCATGAACCCGACGTATCGTGCGGGCTACCTGCGACATCGCGCCCTCGAGGACGTGGCTCGACTCGAAGAAACGACTGATACGCATTCGGTCGCACTCGGCCAGCTTGGTCCGCCGGAACTGGGAAAGCTGCTCTGGGAAGCGTATCTGCTCAAGCTTCAATACGTAACGCTGAGCGCCGTGATGGACGAGTCGGAGGAGGCTCTCGCCTGCGAGCTGTACGCGCGGGTCCAATCTGACGATGCGTTGCGGCGGACCATTACCTCGGTGGGACTGCCTATTCTCACGCCCGACGGCTGTGCGCTGATGCGCGGACCGCTCATTCGTATTCCCGAATCGCCGAACGTGTCTACGATACCAATCTCGCTACCAAACATGGAGAAATGGGCAGACAAGGGGTGGGTAGACTTGCGTCCCAAGAACATGCGTCGCTGGCAACAGCGCTTTCAGAGAATGCGGCGCGATTCGCAGCGACTCAAGGGACGGGGATCGGCTGCCTTCGTTCGCGAGGCATATCTCTCCGACGAGATACTGATCGGCGAAGTGGTTGCCTGGATCTTCAACAACGAGGAGCTTGGGCACCGCATCAAGTAGAAGAGGACCGTCTTACGGTGGTGGGGGCCGCGACCGTGCGGCCGGCATCAACGGGATAAATTCGTCTGCAAGACGCAGAGATCGGCGCGAGCGGCCGCCAGGATCGTGTTGATCTGGCTACTGGTGGTGATGTTCCCGGTGGTCATGGTGGCGACGCCGGCCTCATTGCGGACGCGATCGCTGTAAGGTGTCAGGAAGGCACGACCATAGACGGGCTTCGACTCGACTGTCGTCTGGCCCGCCAGCACCTCGATCAGATCGCAACCCCGAGCTTTAAGAGCTCTGGCCAGGATCACGGCGTCATCAACCTCAAAGCCTCCCGGTGCCCAGTCGGTGGCCGAGATGGCAACGGAAATGGGGCGCTCTACCGGCCATACCTCGCGCACCGAGTCGAACACCTGGAGCGGGAACGCGATTCGGTTCTCCAGCGTGCCTCCATAGTCATCGCAGCGTAGGTTGGTGAGCGGGGAGATAAAGCCGGCCAGCAGATAGCCGTGAGCCATGTTCAGCTGGAGCATGTCGAATCCCGTTTCCAGCGCCATTCGAGCTGCTCGAACGAAGGCGTGGCAAATGCGTTTCAGGTCCGCCTGGCTCGCCTCGCGGGGCGTCTGGCTCGCGCTTGTGTAGGGTAGCGGCGATGCCGCGACAAGGGGCCAACTACCCTCCGGCAACGGCCGGTCAAGACCTTCTCGGCGTGATCTGGTCGAGCCGCGTCGTCCCGCATGACCCAGCTGCAGCGTAAGCTTTGCCGGCGACTCGGCGTGGATCCGGTCGACGATCCTCGCCCAGGCCTCCCCGTGCTCCGGCAAGTACATGCCGGCGCAGTCCGGAGTGATGCGCCCTTCCGGCTCTACTGCCACGACCTCGGTAAGGACCAGCCCGGCCCCACCCTGAGCCAGAGCTTCAAGCTGCGAGGCGAGGCCACCGGACGGGGAGCCCTCGATGCCACCGCAGGCGCCGATAGAGGACAGCACGATCCGGTTCTGGAGCTGGAGTCCGCGTAGCCGGAACGCGGTGAACATGGGCGGAGGAGCAACCACCAGCTGCTCGCTATCAGGGCGAGCGTACCAGCGATCGATGGCATCGACGAAATACGGATCGCGAAGCCTCAGATTCAGGTAATCGATCGTGCCACTACGCGTCAGCAGCTGAAAGGCGAACTGCCGGGGCTCGAGTCCCATGTACCGCTCGATGTGCTGAAAATATGTCTCACTCTCGCCGGCGACCTCCTGAAAGCGGTCGATGATGGGCCTGCGCTCGAGCTCATAATCGTTGAGCGCCGCCTCGACAGTGCCGTGGCGCTCGAATGCATTTGCCAGCGCGATGCCGTCCTCCATCGCCAGTTTGGTTCCGGAGCCGATGGTGAAGTGCACTGTGTGCGCCGCGTCGCCCAGCAATACCGTGTTTCCGTGATGCCAGGTCCTGTGCCTGAGCGTGACGAAGTTGATCCACTTGGAATTGTTCGACATCAGCCTGTGACCGCCAAGATCCTCTCTGAAGAGCTGCTCGCAGTAGGCGATGGTCTCCGCCTCGCCGGCAGCGTCGAGCTCAGCGCGCCGCCAGGTCGACTCGTCGCACATGATGACGACCGTGCTACTGATGCCGTCGTATGGATACGCATGGACCTGAAACACCCCGTGCTCGTTCTGCCGGAAAATGAAGGTAAAGGCATCAAAAAGCTTGTGTGTGCCGAGCCAGATGTATCTCAACCGCCCGATCTGGCTGCTGGGCTGGAAGACATCAGCATGGGCCATCTTGACCACGCTGTTGACACCGTCGGCGCCAATGATCAGATCGGCATCCGCACATTCGGAAAGGCTGCCGATCTCCTGTGTGAAGAGGACCTTGACGCCGAGCTCCTGACAGCGTCGCTGCAAGAGCTCGAGTAAACTCTTGCGGGCTATTCCGGCAAAGGTGTGGCCGCCGGTGCGGATAGTTTGGTCCCGGTAGCGCACGTCGATGGAGTTCCAGAGGACCTGGTGTTCGGAAATATCGACATACGTCTTGTAGTCCGCTTCACGGAAGGAGGTCAGCGTGCGGTCCGATAGGACGACGCCAAAGCCATAGGTGGCGCCCTGCGGATTACGCTCGACCACCGTAATGTCGTGCGTTGGATCGACTTTTTTTAGCAGGAGGCTGGCGTACAGGCCGCCGGGTCCGCCACCGATAGCGATGATCTTCATGATGAGCCGTGAGCTATGAGCTATGAGCTATGAGCTAATGCGTGATCAGGCAGGATACCATGCACAGCGTAGCTTCGTAGTGGCGGACGTCCTCGTCCGCCCTCCCAGCCGCGGCAGTACCCGGACCACGGGGCGGGTCGAGGAGGACCTCGACCCCTACGACAGCCGCCATGGTACACCTTCTCACCTCATCAGGCGCTACGAGCTAGAAGCTACGCATGGTTAGCCACACAAGCTATGAGTACATGAGACGAGGCTCAAAGCTCAAGGCTCAGGGCTCAAAGCTCAAGGCTCAAAAACTCGGCCAGCTGCTCGAGCTGCGTGACGTCGGCGACGGCGGGTAACAGGATGAGCTCGTCGCAGCCTGCATCTTCATAGCCTCGCATGTACTGTTTGATCGCCTGTGGCGTCGTGAGGATGCCGGCTGCAATTCTCTCGGCGAATGGTCCCGTGAAGGCATAATAGTCCTTCAGATAGGCAATCCCTGTCTCCGTGTCTCCGAACGCAAAGTAACCCTGGCCCCATAGGCGTGGCCGACCGGGCCGGCCCATGTCGGTCCACGCGGCTCGCGCCCGTGAGGCAGCATTCGCGAAGACCCCCGGGGGACCGCCGCCGTGAATGTATCCATCAGCGTACCGCGCCATACGGGCAAATGCTTGATCGCTGGCCGTACCTCCAATTAGGATCTCGGGCCCCTCCGCCCGAGCGCAGGCAGGGCCGACCTGCGACGACTCCCAGAACGAACGGAGCTGCGCCAGCTGCTCGTCGAGGCGCTTACCTCGCGACCGATGGTCGACTCCGGCAACCTGATAATCTTCGATGCGCGCGCCGACGGCGACCCCCAACGTCAGCCGGCCGCCCGACAGCGCGTCGACCGTGGCTGCCTCCTTGGCGAGGAGTCCGGCGCTCCGCAGTGGGCCGATCACCACGGTTGTCGCTAGCTTGATCCGCTCGGTGAGAGCTGCTGCGGCAGCCAGCGTGGTCAACGGCTCGTAGGAATCGTACGCTAGGCGGTCCAGCACGCCCAGACTAGAGAACGGACCCTTGTCTGCCTGCGTGGCCCAGAGCCGCAGAAGCTCTCCTGTCACACCCGGGATGGTATTGGGAAGGGCAACTCCTACCTGCACAACGCGCACTCTCCCGCAGGTGTTTCATCGAGGTACTGTAGCATACACAGTCAGAGGTCACCATTCAGAGGTGCTGTACCACTACCGACGCTCCCCGGATGCCACCACGGCTCGCGGACAGGCCCTCGTCACCCCACTACCACGATATTGCCAGGGAACTGGCGCGACAGAGGCGCGTGGAGGGCAGAGATATCTTGATGCCGGGTAGAAGCTCTGGTTAGCCCGGTTACCTTTTCCTGCGCCGTGCGCCGTAGCTGCGGCCGAAATCGATCCGTTCCTGCAACGGTGGATGAGTATAGAGCAGGTGCTTGACGAGCGCCGGCGGCTTGGGATCGGAGAGGTTCATACGGCCCAGCTTCTTCATGGCGCCGATGAACGCTTTGCGTTTTCCGGTCAGATCCAGCGCGTAGCGGTCGGCACGGTGCTCCATCCAGTTGCGCGAGATCGCATTGAGCAGCGGAGTGAGACCGAGCGATGCCGCTCCGCCCAGGAGCGACAGCAGGGGCAGGGCCGCCACATCTGATGCGCCTTGCTCCGGATCCAACTTCCACCGGCGACCAAACCGCTGCAGCGCAGGTCCGAGGAGGCGATGGGCGGCGTAGAACGTAGAGAGCGTAACCGGGATCTGAAGACCGATCATCTTCCAGAGGTCGCGATGGACCTGATGTCCCAGCTCATGCGCCAGCACCACCTCGACTTCATCGGGCGTGAACTCGTCAAGGAGCGTGTCTCCCAGGACGATGCGCTTGGTGTTTCCAACCCCGGTGAAGAAGGCATTGGCTTTCTTTGTCTGCTTGCTCATGTCCATCTGCATCACATCGGAGACGCGCACTCCCTGGCTTGCCGCTAGCTTTTTTATGCGATCCGCCAGAGCACGGTCCTTCAGGGGCGTGAACTTGTTGAACAGCGGTAGCAGCAATACGGGCGCCAGGTTGGCCAGCACCACCGTTACGGGAATGGTGAGGCCGGACAGAACTGCCCACCAGCGGCGGGGATAACACCGGATGACCCAGTACACGCCCTGAATGAGAGGCAGGGCAAGCGCAAGCGAGACGCCCAGGCCCTTGAGCTGCTCGACGAACCAGGCACGTCTCGTCTGGTTGGAGAGACCATAGCGATGCTCGATGACAAAGCCCTGATAATACGACAGGGGTAGTGAGGCGAGCGATGAGAGCACGATGGCGCCGAGCGCGTAGGGCATGGGCGGACCAAGCCGCCGTGGCGCAACTTCTTTTGACCGGTCGCGCATCCAGGCCGATAGTCCGGTTACCAGTGCGATGAGACTTATCAGGCCTCCCCAGAGGAGGTTGACGAGCGCGAGCCAATTCTGGGTGCGGCTGTAGCGCAAGGCGCGATCGCGCTCCCGGGGATCGGTGTAGACCTCGTCGGCGACATTCGACATGCTGATACTCCTTCAGCGGTGAGCTCCTACCAGACTAACCCGAATCATTGATCCCGCTGGCGAATGGGGTTGTAGGGGCCAGACACCCAAGCAGGCCCAGAGGGCACCCCGCCGCAGGCTTGGGTGTCCGGCCCCTACCTGACGATTGCGATTGGGCCGAGCGTCATCTGCTGGGTGACATCTGACGCCGGCTGACTTTGCAAGCAGTATCAGCAATTTGCGCTAACGCACGTCTCGCACAGAACAGCGAGAATGCCGTACAACAGTGGTGTGACTATCGAGCCAGGCATCCTCCCTCACACTTCCGCTTTGTGCCGCGTCTCGACCCGAGATGGGGCGGTTGCGCTTGCGCTCTGGCGCAATGGGGCCTTGCTGGATCTCTCGACCGCAGACACGCCGCAGCTTCACACGCTCGACGAGCTGCTGTCGCTTCCGCTCGGGCAGATTCGTCCACTGCTCGAAGAGTCCCGTCTCGATGCTTTGCCATTGCTTGACCCAGCGGATCTGGAGTGGCTCGCTCCGGCCGAGAGTCAGGAAGTGTGGGCAGCCGGTGTGACGTATCTGCGGAGTCGCCAGGCGCGCCTCGAGGAGGCAGCGGCCAGGGACGTTTACACGCGGGTCTACGAAGCGGAGCGTCCGGAACTCTTCTACAAAGCAGCAGGCTGGCGCGTCATCCCGCATGGCGGCGCCGTGGGCATACGCTCCGACTCTGACTGGAACGTTCCGGAACCGGAGCTCGCGATCCTCTCCAACGCCTATGGGGAGATCGTCGCCTACTCCTGTGGAAACGACGTGAGCTCACGCAGCATCGAGGGAGAGAATCCACTTTACCTACCGCAAGCCAAAGTCTACGACGCCAGCTGCTCGATTGGTCCGGCTGCCGTTCTTGCCTGGAACATCCGGCCATCAGAATGCTCGATCCAGATGACGATCGAGCGTGGCGGCCAGGAGATATTCTCGAATCGGGCCGGCATTCGCGACATGGTTCGTGACCCGGCCGAGCTGGCCGGCGTGCTGCACGCTGCGTACACGTTGCCGGTGGGTGCATGGCTGATGACCGGTACCTCGATCGTGCCCGACCGCTACACCGCCATGCCCGGCGACATTGTTCGAATAAACATCGAAGCTATCGGCGAGCTCCGCAATACGATCAAGCGGGTCGAGCACAGCGGCGCCAAGGCGCCTCCGCGTCTGCAATAGGGCGCGGTCGAGAACGCGCTGCGATGACAGGTGGCACCAACTATTTCAGCGACAGCGACGAGCGGGTCGAAGCGCTGTCGCGGGCCGGCGGCAAGGTTTTCATTGTCGCCGGGGGCGGCTCTTGCCGCTCGCACCGCTCTGCCTTCTGTGGAAACCACATTCCGGCGAGCAAAGCGAAGCTCGACGGCCCGCAAGACATTGCTGTGGACCATGCGGGAAACCTCCTCATCGCCGGCGACGTCGTGCAGCGGGTCGACGCGAAGACGCACCAGATCGAGATCCTGGCGGGCAACGGCAAACTGCCGAACGCGCCGGTTGCGCGTCACCGGGGCGAGAGCCTACCGGCGCTGACCACGGCGTTCGAGCCATGGTCGCTCGCCGTCAGCCCGGACAGCACGATCTACATCGCCGACGAGATGGACGGAGCCGTCCTGGCCTTTCACCCTGGGCAGGCGTAAGGCCCAATGCGCTTGAAATAGCAAGACAGACGTAGGGGCGATCCTGCGTTCGCCTAGCGTTCCGGAACACACAGCGTCTCCTTGACCGGCACGCCGTTCACCCTCGAACAAGACCGTCTCCGGTCCGCGGGCATGGGCGAACGACACTCAGAGGGGGTACCTGCGCCCCTACTGGCACCGGTAGAGGGCCATATCGGCCTCGTAACCTTCCGTGGCCGGCGGGCGTTACAGCAGCAGGGTACTGAAGACAAATGCGTGTCGGGATTGCGATCGTCGCCGCGGCTCTCACCGCTTCCACCTGCGCCGCGAGCGCTTCCGTGGCCCGCCCGACGACCCTGCGGGCCGCGAACCTCATCTCCATTCACATGGCCTCGCCGGCTACCGGCTGGGCGGTGGGGACGACCGGACTGCTCCGTACCACCGACGGCGGTGTTCACTGGCAGGTGGCCACGCCGCCCGCTCTCGGCCGTCCGTTGCGGCGGTCACCCTACGGCCTGGTCACCGCCTTTCTGGGCGGAACGCGCGCCTGGGTCGCCGTGGACAACGCCGTGGTGTCAACGGTGATCGGCCAGAGCAAGCCGCCGACCACACTTCGTCTCTTCCGCACCGTCAATGGCGGCCGCCACTGGCAGGCGCTGCCGCTGCTGCGCCTCGGCACCTTCTATTACGCCGGCAAGCTCAGCTTTCTCAGTCCGGAAGCAGGTTGGCTGGAGATCATCCGCAATGTGGGCGCGGGCTCGGCCTGGTTTGATCTCTACTGGACTCACGATGGAGCTGTCCACTGGCGACGCGTTCTCCAAGTGGGACCACCACGCCCATCGCCCGGTGCGCCGCTTGGATGCGACCTGTGTGACAGCGGCCTCACCTTCAGTAGCCAGACGACCGGCTGGCTCACCGGCTGCTGGTGCGGCATCGGGAACGGATCCAGCTTCCTGTACGTCAGCCGGAATGCCGGCCGAACCTGGCGGGCCCTGGGATTGTCCCCGCCGACGCACCGTGGGCGGATCACCATTGCCACCCTTCCACCCGTCCTGTTCGATTAGCGACATGGGATCCTCCCGGCCGTCGTCTTCGACCTCCTTCCCGGCAGGTCGGAAGGGAATACGGGCTTTTTCGATGCGTACGTGACGCACGACGGCGGCAGGCACTGGATGCCCACCACACCGGTTCCGATCAGCCGCCTCGAGGGATATCCGGAGATCTCGTACTCATTCCCCGACGCTCGCCACGGCTTCTTCCTGAGCGGGAAGCGGCTCTACCGGACGAGCGATGGCGGGCGACATTGGCAGGCGATACCTGTGCGGATTCCGCTGGATCACAGCGATACGATCCAGTTCCTCGACGGACGCTACGGATTGGCCCTACGACCCGGCGGCATATCGGGACCACGCTCAATCCTCTGGCGGACGGCAGATGGAGGTGAAACCTGGAAAATCATCCCTGCTACGATCGGAAGCTACCGGGCATCTGTTGGACTGGCAGCAGCAATCAACGGGTGCTGGTGCTCGCGAAGTACCACAGTTGCCTCTTGGTGTAGACGGGCCATGCGGCAGGATGGTGCGTCGCCCAATCCGGGCGGCTGAGATTGCGCAGCTCATCGGCAAGAGACCCGGAGCCATCCGGGTCATGATGCATGGCGCACCCCGAGAACTTCGCGAAAGGTACACCGACCATGACCAACGCACGCACTGACCGGCAGCCCTTCCCTCTCCTTCACCAGCTCCGTGCCCTCGGACGTGCCCGCAGGGACGTTTACCCTCGGCGCACCGGCTGGCGTGAAGCGGGTACGGATGCTCCAGCACACACGCTGAGGCTGCTTCGCGCGTAGAGCGGCAGCGACCGCTCTCGCGTGCAGACGGAAGGAGGGCGCTTGACACGTGACCATTTGGTCACGTAAACTGTAGCCGTGACTGACGATGACCGCGTCTTCAAGGCGCTCGCCGATCCCACGCGTCGCTTCCTCCTCGACCGGCTCTTCGCGCGCGACGGCCGCACGCTGACCGAGCTGGAGGCAGAGCTGGCGATGACGCGCTTCGGCGTGATGAAGCACCTGCGCGTCCTCGAAGGGGCGGGACTCGTCGTCACCCGGCGCAGGGGGCGCGAGAAGCTGCACTTCCTGAACCCCGTCCCGATCCGGCTCGTCCACGACCGGTGGGTGAGTAAGTACGCCGAGCCCTGGACCGCGACCCTGAGCGGACTCAAGCGCAGATTGGAGGACAAGAGCATGGAGAAAGTGTTCGAGATCTATATCAAGACGACCCCAGAGCGCCTCTGGAAGGCGATTACCGACAGCGAGATGCGGGGGCAGTACTGGTTCGGCGTAGGCGTCACCTCCGACTGGACGCCCGGCTCCCGCTACCAGGCCGTCCACCCACTGGCGCCTACGCCGATCTACGAGGGCGAGAACCTTGAGGTCGATCCCCCGCGCCGGCTCGTCCAGAGCTTCAACGCCCGGTGGAGCGACGACGCGAAGCGCGAGGGAACCTCGCGGGTCACCTGGGAAATCGAGCCGATCGGCGATTCCTGCCGGCTGACCGTTACCCACGACCAGCTGCGCGAGGACGCCGGCGACGAGATCTACGGCGGCTGGCCGCAGATCCTCTCCGGGCTGAAGACGCTGCTGGAGACCGGAGAGTCGCTCACGACGCCCGGCTCGCTGCTCTATTCGCAAGCTCCTGAATCGGGAGCGTCGGCCCCGGAGCCGTCCGCCGCAAAGGAGGCCAAAGGAGTCTTCAATGCCTGAACTGTACACCCTGATGACTGGTATCGTCTTCGGCGAGTCGCCCCGGTGGCATGAGGACCGTCTGTGGTTCTCGGACTGGGGCGCGCAAGAGGTCATTGCCGTCGATCTCGCGGGCAAGAGTGAGGTCATGGTCCGCATGCCGTCATTTCCATTCTCCATCGACTGGCTGCACGATGGGCGCCTGCTCATTGTCTCGGCCCGCGACGGACGACTGTTGCGGAGAGAGACCGACGGGTCGCTGGCGATCCATGCCGACCTGACCGGCCTCTCTCGCCACCCCTGGAATGAGATTGTCGTGGACGGTCGGGACAATGTCTACGTCAACAACATCGGCTTTGACTTTCCAGGCGGCGAGTTCGCTCCCGGAATCCTCGCAGTTGTTGCCCCCGACGGCTCGGATCGGCAGGTCGCGGATGGCGTCTCCTTCCCCAACGGCATGGTCGTGACGCCCGATAACCAGACGTTGATCCTCGCCGAGTCTTACGCCTCCAGGCTCACGGCCTTCGACATCGCGGCTAACGGCAGCCTGTCGAACCGGCGAGTGTGGGCCGAGCTCGACGGTGGCGTCCCTGACGGTATTTGCCTCGACGCAGAAAACGCTGTCTGGTACGGGGACGTCCCCAACAAGCGGTGCGTGCGCGTTCGCGAAGGGGGTGAGGTGCTGCAGACGATCGAGCTCGATCGTGGTTGCTTCGCCTGCATGCTCGGGGGCGTGGACAGGAGAACGTTGTTCATGGTGGCGAGGGAGTGGCGTGGCCTGGAAAGCACGGCCGACGGGGAACGAACGGGCCAGATCCTGACTGCCCAGGCGCCCGCACCGGGCGTCGGTTGGCCGTAAAAGGATATACACTGGGTTACGTACCGCGTAGCGTCGTTGCACACACCGCTTGACATGGACGCACGTGTCGGGAGGGCCAGTGACGGCTACCACATCCGTCGTTGTGGTCGAAGACGAGCCATCAGTGCTCGAGATGCTGCGGGAAGTGCTGCAGTCGCATGGCTTCTCTGTCATTGCTGTTCCCTACCCCGAGCTTGCCCACACCATAGAGTTGGACGTGCACCCTGCCGTCTTCTTGCTCGATATGATGCTTCCGGGTATCAGCGGCATCGAGCTGGCCGCGCAGCTGCGGAAGTCCGGCTTTCCTCACACTCCCATGATTGCTATGTCGGCCTCTCCGCTGCTGTTGGAAGTTGCCAACGGCTCGTCGCTCTTCGAAGCGACGTTGGCCAAGCCCTTCGATCTCTCGAAGCTGATCGACTACGTCACGCGATATGCCGCATGACGGCGTGTCGCATGATCGTCGTCCCACGCTGACGCTCTCGATCTTATCCGATACATTCTCCGTCTGCCGTCTGCCTCCGGATGCGCTGCTGCCAGACTGGGCGCAGCTCGGTTCCTTTACCTCCATCACGCGAACGTCCGACGAGCTCTCGATCGTGTGCGCCCAAGACAATGTGCCGAACGACATCGCGGCGGATACGGGCTGGCGCTGCTTCAAAGTGGAAGGACCTCTGAATCTGGCGCTCGCCGGTGTGATAGTTGCGCTCGCCGCCCCGCTGGCCACTGCCGGGATCAGCATCTTTCCAATCGCGACGTACGATACGGACTATTTTTTCGTCAAAGCCGACGATTTCGAGCGCGCTACGGAGATACTGGTCCAGCATGGGCACCGTATTGCTTCGGTGACTACGGATCGCTAGAGCAGCGCGCACAAGCATTGAGCCGGGGCGGGCACGCGGGTACCCTCTGGGTGTCCGGCTCCTACTGCTCCCGTTGGCTCAATGACCTCGCGTGTTGCTGTAGGCTCTCGATGTGACACATCAGGTGTCACTGTCTGCCGGAAGGATAAGGAAGTGTCCGCCCTGGAGCGGCTCGACGCGGCGGAAGGCGCGCTCGTCAAAGGTTAGGATCCGGAGCGTTCTATACCGATAGGCCAAAACGACGATTGAGGCGTCCGCAAGCCCCAAACGCAGGTCTCGGTACCGCTCAACCACGGTGCGAGCAGTGCCGAGTTCATCGCGGTTGAGACACTCGACACTGAACGTTCCGGAAGCGAGATCCTCGAGAAAGTCCAGCTCCACCGTGACGCCGAGCCGGTCGAGGATCAGATAGTCCGCCTCGGCAATGGCAAGTTCGGTAGTGACAAGAGCCTGACGCTCTCTCATCAGAATGCGGGCGACAATTTCGTGGTTGGGTTCGTCGGCGTCAGCTTGCGCGTAAAGGGCGCCGGCGTCGACAACCAGGGCCATTATCGACGGCCCATGACCTTTGCATGCAGCTCATCAGGGTCCCAAGGGGCGTACGGTGCGCCACCACCGCGGCCCTTGCCAAGACTCTTGAACGTCCTTCGCTCGATGCCTGCGGCCACTAGCACCTGCCGAATGCCATCGCGAATGAGTTCTGATTGCGAGCGGCCGGTTGCCGTGGACGCACGTCTGAGACCCTCAGCTTCGTCATCTGTCAAATACACTGATGTCTTCCTCATATCTTCACGCTACCGTACATAGGGTATATAGGGCAAGACGCTTGGACGGATTCTTCTTTTAGCAGCGCAGGCGCTTCCTTTTGTCTGGAACCGTATACTTGGTGCGGCGGCATGCGGACCCGTGAGAGGTCCTTGGCCGCAGGACGGAAGGGATGGGTGGCGTGACGGCACGGCCAGAGGCAGCATCCGAATTACAAGTTTCGCAGACCACAGGTCGGTTTGGACCGTTTGGCGGCCGTTACGTTCCGGAGACGCTCATGGCTGCGCTGGCGGAGCTCGAAGAAGCGTACGGGGCCTGCAAGCGAGCCCCGGAGTTTGAGGAGCGGCTCGCCGAGCTGCAGCGGGGATACGTTGGCCGTCCTACTCCGATCTATCACGCCCGCAACTTGAGCGTTCGTTACGGCGCCCAGATCTATCTCAAGCGTGAAGACCTGGCGCATACCGGCGCACACAAGATCAATGGCGCGCTTGGTCAGGGCTTGCTGGCGGCGCGCATGGGGAAGCACCGCATCGTGGCGGAGACGGGAGCGGGACAGCATGGGGTTGCGACTGCCACCGTGTGCGCGATGCTTGGCCTGAAGTGCGTCGTCTACATGGGCTCGGTCGACGTGGAACGGCAGGCGCTCAACGTGTTCCGTATGGAGCTGCTCGGCGCGGAAGTGAGAGAGGTTTCCGCCGGGACCGCCACCTTGAAGGACGCGATCAATGAGGCCTTTCGTGACTGGGTCGGCAATGTCCAGGACTCGTACTATCTGATCGGCTCGGTGGTGGGACCGCATCCATATCCACAGATGGTGCGGGATTTTCAGTCGGTGATCGGCCGCGAAGCCCGAGCCCAGATGCTTGCCGAGACCGGCCGTCTGCCCGACTACGTCGTCGCCTGCGTCGGAGGCGGAAGCAACGCCATGGGCATTTTCCATCCCTTTGCCGGCGATGAGTCGGTGCGGCTCATCGGCGTCGAAGCCGGTGGTCGCGGCGATGGGCCGGGCGAGCACGCGGCGACGCTGGTGCACGGCGTGCAGGGCGTCTTGCACGGCGCACGCACCTACGTCCTCCAGGACGAACACGGCCAGATTGCCGGAACCCATAGTGTCAGCGCCGGTCTCGATTATCCGGGCGTGGGCCCAGAGCACAGTCACTACAAGGAGACGGGCAGGGCCACCTATGTCTCCGTAGGTGACGCTCAAGCGCTGGAGGCATTCCAGGAGCTTTCGCGGGCGGAGGGCATCATCCCTGCGCTGGAGCCGGCTCACGCCGTCTCCCATGCTCTCCGGCTGGCGCAGGGAGAAGCGGCTGGCAAGACTATACTGGTCAATCTCTCGGGGCGTGGTGACAAGGATGTCACGCAGGTGCGCGCACTTCTGAAGGGGGAATCGCCGTGACGGTGCGAAACCGCCTGGACGATGCCTTCATTCAGGCGCGAGAGGAAGGGAGAGCGGCTCTCATCCTCTACCTTACCGGCGGCTATCCCGATCCCCGGACGTTCATCGAGCTGGCCATCGTTCTGCTGGAAGCGGGGGCGGATGTGCTCGAGATCGGCATTCCTTTCTCAGACCCCCTGCTGGACGGCCCTTCCATTCAGCGCTCGCAGCAGCAGGCGCTGGAGCACGGTGTGACTCCCACCCACTGTCTGAGGTTCGCCGCGGATATCCGCGCTCACAGTGATAAGCCGCTGCTCTTCATGGGCGCCTACAATCCGATTCTGGCGTACGGAGTGGAGCGCTTCTGCCGAGACAGTGCACAGTCGGGGATATCAGGCCTGATCATTCCTGATGTGCCGTACGAGGAGCAGGACGAGCTGCGATCGGCGACCAGTGCCCACCAGCTACACCTGATTCAGCTGGTGGCTCCGACCTCGACCACCGGGCGCCTGAAGCGAGTCTGCTCGGCGGCTTCCGGGTTTGTCTACTGCATCAGCGTTGCCGGTGTGACCGGTGCCCGGTCCGGTGTTTCCGCCACGGCAAAACCGCTGGTGGAAGCGGTGAGAGCGTGCACGGACATACCCGTAGCGGTGGGCTTCGGTATCTCCGGCCCTGAACAGGCGCGCCAGGTGGCGAGCTTTGCCGACGGAGTGATCGTGGGCAGCGCACTGATCGATGTGATCGCGCATGCTCCTGAGGACCGCCGATTGGAGGAAGTGCGGGCTTTCATCGCTGGTCTGCGGAACGGAGTCGACGCAAGCTCTGGCGCGTGGCAAGGCCGGGAATTTGACGGTAAGGCATACGTCGAAGGCCTGCGTCTCGGCTTGCCCCCGGAGATCGCAAATGAATGTTAAGAGCTTGAACTGGTTAGGCATCAGGACGGACAAGTTCGAAGAGACGGTCAGATTCTTCCGCGACGTGATGAGCCTTCCTGTGGCCTCCGAAGAGCCAGATTTCGTGGAGATGCGACTTCCCGACGGACGCAGGGTTGAGGTGTTTGGCCCCGCCGACACGGAACACCGCCACTTCAATACCGGTCCGGTGGTGGGCTTCCAGGTGGATGACATCCAGCAAGCGCGGGCCGAGCTGGAAGCAGCAGGCATCGAGTTCGTCGGTCCCATCCGTTCGCTCGATGACGGCTACAGCTGGTCTCATTTTCGGGGACCTGACGGAAACGTCTACGAGATCACCTACAGTCCCTCGGAGCCATAGCTCAGAATACGTTGCCGATCCTGGCGCCGCTCAGGCTGCCATCAAAGCGCGCCGCCACACCGCGTGCAGAAGCGAGCCGTCCCCCTGACCTGATTGCCGCAGGATGGGCAGCGAGCCGTCGTCGGCAGCTCTTCAGCCAGTGCGGCCAGCGCCGCCTCCATTTCGACTGCCGTCTGAAAACGATTCTTGGGGTTCCTGGAGAGCGCTCTCAGAATGAGCGCTTCCAGATCTGACGGAATATCGGCACGCGTGGCGCTGGGTGGCTCCGGCTCCTGGCTGAATCGCGCGAGGGCGACGCTCATCCGATCTTTGCCCATGAAGGGAGGGTGACCGGTCACCATGTGATACAGGACTGCACCCAGCGAGTAGACGTCGGTTCGTCCATCGACCTTCAAGCCCTCGATCTGTTCCGGCGACACATAGAACGGCAGCTCCCGCTTGCTGCCACTGGTCGTCGTAACCGCGTCAGTGTCGGTGAGAATACCGGCGAGGCCAAAGTCGACCACCTTCACGTGATCGCCGCGCCCCACCAGGATGTTCCTCGGCCTGATATTGCAGTGGATAATCGACCGCTGGTGAGCGTACTCCAGCGCCGAAGCCACTTGCCGTGTCACCGTTCGGATGCGTTGAAAGGACAGCTGCTCGGTGTCAAGAATCTGAGAGAGGGGACGAGCGTCCAGCAGGTCCGCGATGATGTAGCAGGTGCCTCCCTCGAGAAACGCGCCGTGGATCCGCACGATATTCGGGTGCTTGAAGGTGCGGAGCAGCGCTCCTTCTTTCTGGAAGCTCAGAAGAGTGTTGAGGTCGTACTCGCTCCCGGCGCTCGGCGTCTTGGCGGCAACGCTCTTGCCCGTCTGCTTGTCGAGCGCCTCAAATACGCGCCACGTGTCGGTGGGCTCCAGTTCGCGCACTAGCTGATAGCGCCCGCCCAATGTTGTGGTCACATCTGGCCTTCCCTCCGGGGTGGCAGTACGCCATTATCGTTGAGCGGCCAGCCGCTCGTAGCCGGGGCCGCGATCGATGAGGGCGAGCTCTCCTCGGGCCGATGCCATCTCTCGCCGTAGCTGCCGGGTTGCTACCTCGTCCGCGTGGAGCTCGTCTCCCTCGCCGGCCAGCACGACGCCGTAGTCATCGCGCGCGCTGCCGGTGGAAACTTTGCCCTGAACGACGTCGATCAGCACCAGCTCGGTCTCTCGTTCGAGTGGATCACCCCAACCCCCACCGCCGGTGGTGATCAGCCGAATGAGATCGCCTTTCTTGAGGGGATAGTCGTCGTTGAGACCCGGAAGATGCCGCTCCTCCGGCATGTCAGGATTGATGATGGCTCGATACGGAAGCCCCGCCTTTCCTCCGCTCACACCGTAGCAGCTCAGGATCGAGCGGTCGGCGGTGGATATGAAGTACGCGTCCTGCAGCAGCCGGATGTCCTTTTCATAACCCAGGCCACCCCGGCGATTGCCGGGCCCGCCCGAGTCGGTTGCCAGCGCCAGCTTCTCGATGATGATGGGGAAGCGGGTCTCGGCGAACTCGGCAGGCAGATTCTTTGAATCCGGCACGATGTGGATGACGTCGCTGCCATCGGCATAGTAGCGGCCGCCCGAGCCGCCTCCCAGCACCTCGCGCAGGAGGAAGAAGGTTCCATCCGGCTCGAAACCGTGGAGCCCCCAGTAGCGGATCGTCTCCTGGTCGGCCGGAATCCGCCCGTTCACAGCGTGGGCCAGCACGCCGGCGAAGATGCCGAGCAGGCGCAGGATGGTGAACGATCGAGCGTTGGTTGGCGCCGGAAAGCGAGGACTGACGATGGTTGGCTCCTCGGGGAAGATCACCTCCAGGAGGTCACAGATGCCTTCGTTCACGTCCAGCTCGGCGGCGCGCTCGGGTGTGTCGGCCAGGTTCCGCAGGATGACGGCAATCCACTTCTTGAGGAAGCGGCCCTCGCAATAATTGCCCGGCCAGTTGATTGGGCCACGGGTTTGAGGATGCGTGCCGCCCAGGTCGAGAATGATCTTCTCCGGTGTCTTGATCATCGTCATCCGGATTTGGTGCAGCTTGGGAGGATCAACACCGTCGTGTTCGATGTAATCCTCCCAGACATAGGTTCCGTCCGGGATCTTGGGCAAGATCTCGCGGCGATAGGTGTCGGCGCATTTGTCGAGGATCGCCTGAAAGCATGCCTCGACCGTTTCGCGGCCATAGCGCTCGAACAGCTCGGTCATCCGCTGCGCGCCCATGCGGCAGGCGGCAATCTCGCCGTCGATGTCGCCCTGCAGGCTGTGCGGTAAGCGCGTGTTGCGGAAGACGATCTTGTAGGCGTCCTGGTTGAGCTTGCCGGCATCGTAGAGCTTGATGGGAGGGACCATCAGGCCCTCCTGGAAAATGCTGGTAGCGTGCGCCGGCATGCTGCCCGGGACGGCTCCGCCAATGTCGTCGTGATGGCCAAAAGCCTGCACGAAGGCGACCACGTCGCCTTCGAAGAACACCGGCACGGTAGACACTGCGTCCGGGAGATGACCAACGCTTCCTTCCGAGAGATAGACATCGTTATGGAAGTAGACGTCTCCCTCGCGCATGGTTTCGATGGGGAAGTCACGCACCACGGGATTCACCATCGCCGAATACGACCTGCCGGTCAGCTTGCGACACTGCCGATCGTGCAATCCGGCGCGGTAGTCGTGCTGGTCCCGAATCATTGGGGAGCGGGCGGTCCGTTCGATCGCCGCCTCGACCTCGGCCTCAATCGAGGACAGCGTTCCCTCGACGATCTGCAAAATGATGGGATCGACCGTAACGGCCGGCCGAGGATCTGTGAGCGTCATCGCTTCACAGTCCTTCGACCATGATGAGCCGCGCGTTGGCTGTCTTCTGACGCACTGCCTTCGCCTTTTCGTATTCGGGCGACGTCCACCACCGCTGGGCCTGCTCGCCATTGTCAAACTGAAGCAGGACGAGACGGGTGGGCGCCCAGTCGCCCTCCAGCGTCTCGACTCGGCCTCCACGGGCGATGTACTTTCCGCCATACTGCTCGACTGCCGGCCCCGCCAGCTTCTTATACTCTTCGAACCCCTCCGGATCCGTGACCTCGATATCCGCAATCACATATGTCGTCATTGCAACGTCCCTCCAGGGCGCTACTTGAGCACGATTAGGGCAGCCTTGCCGTCAGTGTACAGCCGGTCCCCGGTGCCGTTGTATAGATTGCTATTGTTTCCGACGCCCGGTTCCATGATGACGGTGGAGGCCAGGCTGGCCTTTTTCATAAGGCTCACGATGAGATCACGCTCTACGTCCAGGTGGCCATCGATTTTGTGCGTTGTACCTCGGGGAATCTTGTGCTTGAACAAGATCTTGATCGCTATGTCGCGCGAGCAATCGCCGATCCAGAGCTCGAGGTGCGTTCCCGAGTCCTGCTTCCCCGTGTCCCAGAAGCGCGCGTGGTCGCGCTTGCCCACCCAACCCAGTTCGTGCTCGACGGCAAAGTCCTCGGCCCGGCCGAAGAGGTACAGGTTGCTCACCGGCGCCGTCCTATAGCTCCCGTGCCGGAGGGCGGCACTGGCCAGGCGCTCATCGTCGCGCATTGAGAGAGGATCCGCCTTTACCCAGCCGATCTTATTGAAGGCTGCCAGCACCTGAGGGCGCGAGCCCTCGAAGGCAATGTTGATGGGATCACCCGGCTTTGATTTCGGTGCAGTGGTGCGTGTGGGCAACCCCTTCCAGGGCGGATTTGGGCTTGCCGCTGCCAATGTCACCCCCACCGTCGTGCAAAGCGCTACGATGATGGCTGCTAGTGTGAGTTTCATCAGGTGTCCTTTCACGGGGTGATTTCAATCATCAGTCCGAGCATTATCCGCTCATGCTCAGCAGCAGATTCCCATATCGGTCAACGGCCATGTCCTGGCCCGGTTGGATGACGGTGGTCGAGCCGTATTCCTCGACGATTGCCGGTCCTAGTATGTACTGACCGGGATCGAGCTCGGCGCGCCGGTAAATGGGAGAATCACCGAAGCCGCCGTCGAAATAAACGGGACGCGCTCCATCCGGTGTCGCCTCTATCCTGGTGCCCGGTTCGGGCGCTTCGGCAACCCGTGGTTTGTCGATCACGCCGATGCCGGTGACCCGAACATTGACAATTTCGGTAAGCTGCGTGCCTCGATAACTGTAGCCATACAGCTTCTCATGTGCGGCGTGGAACAGATCCACCGCGTGCTCGAGCACTCGCCGATCCACGGCGACTGCAGGCATCTCGATCCGAACCTCGTAGGCCTGGCCGAAATACCGAAAATCTGCCGTGCGGACGGTTTGCCGGCGGTGTGGCCGGGTACCACGCGAGTGTCCCTTACCGGCGAGATGCTGTTCGGCTTCATGCTCGAGTCGATCGTATGCCGCATTGAGGGCGTCTGGATCGAAGCGATCCTCGCGCTGAACGGTGGTAGCGACGTAGTCGGTCTTGAGGTCGACCGCCAGCAGGCCAAAGGCCGAGATGTTACCCGGGTTGGGTGGTATGACGACCGCTATCCGGGTATCCTGCGGGCCGGATACCCTCTGGGTGCCGCCTGGATGCCGCGTCCCCAATCCAAGCAGCTGAGCCACGCGCCCGGCCTGAAGCGGGCCGGAGCCACCAAAGGGAACCATTGCGTAATCGCGTGGGTCGAGCCCCTTCTTCACGGTCACCTGGCGGATAGCATTCACCTGATTCCAGTCGGCTATCTCGAGGATGCCGGCGGCCAGCCGCGTGGCATTCATGTCAAGCCTCCGCGCCATCCGCTCCAGACCGAATCGAGCCCGCTCCGTGTCGAGGGGCACCTCTCCGCCCAGCAAGTGGGGTGGCAGGCGGCCCAGAAACACATTTGCATCGGTCAGCGTCGGCTCGTCGCCTCCTTTGCCATAGCACATAGGGCCGGGATCGGCGCCGGCGCTTCGCGGTCCCACGCGGAGTCCGCCGGACGGATCGATCCAGGCAATCGACCCGCCGCCCGTGCCGATCGTGTTGATGTCGATCATCGGAACTTTGACGGGGAATCGACCCACTTTCCCTTCGGTAGTGACATGCGGGACACCTCCCTCCACCACGCAGATGTCGGTGGACGTCCCACCGGCGTCCACCGTCAGCACATTGGAGAAGCCGGCGAGACCGGCCAGCCAGGAGGCCCCCAGCGCCCCCGCGGCCGGGCCGGAAAGCAGCGTAGTAATTGGTTGGTCGGCAACATCCCGTGCGCTGAGCACGCCGCCATTGGACTGCATGATCAGGAAGGGCAGAGTACCCCCATTCTCTGGACGTGAATCGCCGTTGCGGTCGAGGGAGCGCACGCGCTCCTCGGCTCGCTCGACGTACACGCGCACCGAAGGTTTGACGAAAGCGTCCACCACCGTCGTCACCGTCCGCTCGTACTCTCGATACTCGGGCAGAACCTCCGAAGATATCGAGACCGATGCTGCTGGATACTCCTCAGTGAGAATCTGGCGCATACGCCGCTCATGCCTGCCGTCGGCGTAGGCATGGATAAAACAGACGGCGAGCGACCGGATGTCCTGATCCTGGAACCAACGGGCAACCTGTCGAGCCTCGTCTTCGTCGAATTCAATCAGTACCTCACCCCGATGGCTCAGCCGCTCGGTTACCTCTTTGACATAGTGCAATGGAACGATGCGCTCCGGCTTGACCCAGAAGTATGAGTTACCGTAGCCGGATGGAACACTTTGCCGCGCGATCTCCAGGACGTGGCGAAATCCCTTGGTCGTGATCAGCCCGAGAGAAGAGAATCGCTCTTCGAGCAGGGCATTGGTGGCAACGGTAGTGCCATGGTAGATCCCCGAAGCGCGTCTACCACCGTCTCGTAAGATCTTGCGAATGCCTTCTAACAGGCCGCGCGAGGGATCGTCCGGGGTGCTGGGCGTCTTGGTGGTGATGACACTGCCGGACTCCTCGTCGATCGCCACCACGTCCGTAAAGGTGCCGCCAGTGTCGATTCCGATTCGGTACGTCACCCCTCACCCCCGCTCTCGCACCAGCTCCCTAATTTGCCCGGGATTGAGCGGCATCTCGGTGACTCGCACACCCCACGGGCTGAGCGCATCGTCCAGCGCCTGTGCCATGAGCGCCGGTACCGGAATCACGCCTGCTTCGCCGGCTCCCTTGATACCAAGTGGGTTGAGGGGTGAGGGTGTCTCGACATGGTAGCACTCGATCTCCGGCACCTCCATCGCCGTAGGAATGAGATAGTCCATAAAGGTGGTCGAGAGGGGTTGGCCGTCCTGATCGTATACCAGGCGCTCATAAAAGGACCCGCCGATACCCTGAGCAACGCCGCCGTGGACCTGACCCTCGACGATCATAGGATTAATGACGCGCCCACAGTCGTGGACGGCCACGTACTTGAGGATGGTGACGATGCCCGTCTGTGGATCCACCTCGAGGATCGCGGCATGATTCCCGCTGGCAAACGTGGCTTGCGCTGGACTGAAGTATTTGCGCGCTTCCAGACCCGGATCAGTGCCCTCGGGAAGTGGCGGACCTTCGCGATTCTTGAGGAGCTTGATGGCCTGAGCTGCCTGAGTGCCGTAGGCGTAGCGAATAGGGTTGGCGACAACCGCGATATCCCACAGCGGTAGACCGAACTCGGGTGAGCCTCTGACGAACACACGCTCATCCTCGAACTCGATGTCCGCCGGGCTGGCCTCGAAGAGCTCCGCGGCCAGCTGTGCCGTCTTTTCGCGCACGGTACGCGATGCGGCGCCGACGGCATTGCCGGTCACGACGGCGGAACGGCTCGCGTAGGTTCCCGAGCCCCAGTTCATGGAGCGCGAATCGCCCGTCGTGATCACGACCTGATCCGGGCGCACTCCCAGCTCGTCGGCAACGATCTGCGCGAAGCTGGTTTGGTGTCCCTGTCCCTGAGTACCGACACAGGTGGCGACAATTACCTTCTGCGCGGTGCCGTCGACGCGAACGTGGGCTCCCTCGTACGGACCAATGCCAGTTCCCTCGACGTAGGAGGCCATACCCAGTCCGAGATATCGACCTTGCTCGCGGAGCTCTGCCTGCTTTTGCGGGAAATTGTCGTAGCCGATGTGCTCCAGCGCGATTCTCAGGCCTTCGGGGTAATTGCCGCTATCGTAGCGCGTGGGAGCGCCATCCTGAAAGGTCAGTCCCACATCCCACGGGAATTGATCGGGCTGGATGAAGTTCTTGAAGCGGATCTCGGCACGGTCCATGCCGAGCTCGCGGGCGGCGAGATCTACCAGGCGCTCCATAACAAAGCAGCCATGCGGCCGGCCCGCGCCCCGATATGGCGTAACCGGCACTTTGTTGGTATAGACGGTGCGCGACTCGGAGTAGTAGTTGGGCAGACGGTAGGGGCCGGGCAGCTGCGTGGACGTAACAATGGGCACCACGATACCGTACGGAGTGTACGCTCCTGTATCGTGCAGGAACACATCTTTGATGCCAAGGATCGTACCATCCGCTCTGACGGCAATCGAGGCCTCATGTACCTGGCCACGCTCGTGGTTTGAGGCAATGAGGTGCTCGCGACGATCCTCTGCCCACTTAACCGGCCTCCGAAGCCGCATCGCCGCCAGCGGAACCAGCACTTCTTCGGGATAGAACATCATGATCTTCGTGCCGAAACCGCCGCCGACGTCCGGAGCCACTACGCGCACCGCGTTCTCCGGCAGGCCCAGGAGCACCGCCAGACCGTTGCGAATGGACAGTGGCGCCTGCGTCGTGTCCCACACGGTGAGCACCCGCTCCAGCTCGTCCCACTGAGCGGCGATGGCGCGGGTTTCCATCGGCTGGCCCGCGCTCCTCTCAATCAAGAGGCGCTCGCTGAAGACATGGTCGGCTTCGTCGAAGGCTCGCTCCACGTCTCCCACCTGTTGGGTGAGCGTGGCGGCGACGTTGTTGGGCACGTCCTCGTGCACCAGCGGCGCTCCTTCGGCAACGGCCGCTTCCGTGTCCGTGATCGCGGGCAGAGGCTCGTATTCCACCTCAATCAGATCGCAGGCGTCTTCCGCGACGTAGCGGTCCGTGGCCACGACGAGCGCGACGGCCTCACCAACATAATTCACCTTGTCTTTGGCGAGCGGATACTGCGTCTTGGGATGGGTCAGCGCGTCATGAGGAACCACCATCGGCGACGGCCGCCACAGGTCTCCCAAATCTTCCCAGGTCCAGACGGCCAGCACGCCGTCGAGCTGCCGTGCCGCTTCGACGTCGATTCTGGTAATTCGCGCGTGAGCCAGCGAGCTTCTCAGCACGGCTGCATGGACGGCACCGGGCGGATTGATGTCGTCGACGAAGTTTCCCTTTCCGGTAAGGAAACGGGGATCCTCGTTGCGGCGTACCGGCTCTCCAAACCATCGGGTCGGCATAGCTATTAGCCGTTAGCCATTAGCTGTTAGCTTCACGTTCTGTAAGCTGATGCTGTGGCTCATGGCTAAGTCTCCTTTCTGCAAATGGCTAAAGGCTAATGGCTAACGGCTCGCTTCACCGCTCTGACGATGTTCTGGTAGCCGGTGCAGCGGCAGAGATTCCCCGACAGGGCCTCTCGGATCTGCTCATCGCTTGGATCAGGATTTCTCTGTAAGAAGGACACCAGGGTGATCAAGAATCCGGGCGTGCAGAATCCGCATTGAAGCGCGTGCTCCTCGCGGAAGGCCTCCTGGAGTGGATGCAACGGTCCTTCGTCGGGGGCAAGTCCTTCGACTGTAGTGAGAGCGTGACCGTCGGCCTGGACTGCGAACAGGAGACAGGAGCGGATGGGCTCTCCGTCCATGAGGACCGTGCAGCAGCCGCACACGCCGTGCTCGCAGCCGAGGTGAGTGCCGGTCAACCCGAGGTGTCCGCGCAAAAAGTCAGACAGGAGCAGCCGGACGGGCACTCGTCCCTCCCGCTGCTCACCGTTCACCGTGAGTGCGATATCTCGTACTGTATCGATCACGCCCGTCACCTCGCCGGCTCCGCCGGTTTGGGTGCCGCTGTGGATGATCCATCTGGCTCCGGTGGAACACGCTCGAGGGCAAGCTTGAGGGCGCGATACGTAAGAACTCCGGCTACCTCTCGTCGGTACGCTGCATCGGCGTGCACGTCCGCGGTTGGTTCCAGGTCCTCTCCAGCGAGCTGACCTGCTTGCCGGAACGCGTCCAGGCTGACGCGTTGGCCGCGGAGTGCGGCTTCGGCTCTCGTCGCCCGCACCGGAGTTGGAGCCGCTCCGCCAATGGCTATGCGGACGTCGCTGCACACTCTATGTTCGTCGAGCGTCAACGAGGCCGCGGCAGCAACGAGGGCGAAGTCGCCGTGGCGGCGGGCAACCTCGACAAATGCCTGACCGGTGCGTGGCGCCGGCAGCGGGAGCCAGATGTCGACCAGCATCTCATCTGCTTCCAGCGCTGGAGTGAAGGTGTAGACGAAGAAGTCCGAAGCAGGGATGGTACGGCTGCCCCGCCGGGAGCGAACGGTTGCCGCGCCGTCGAGAGCCCGAAAGACGAGTGGGAGCTCCGCAGCCGGGTCGGCATGGGCGATACTGCCGCCAACCGTGCCACGGTTGCGGATCTGGGGATGGCCAACCCAGCCGATGGCTTCCTTCAGCATGGGGAGCTGCGCCAGAACATCCTGAGCGTCCTCGACTGAACGCTGGCGTGTCATAGCTCCGAAGGTGATGCCCTCGGCACCATTCGTATTTCGAGCCGCGATAAAATCGAGCTCGGTAATGCGGTTGAGGTCGATCACCACACGGGGCTGGGCCAGTCGCATATTCAACAGCGGCACAAGGCTCTGTCCGCCCGCCAGCACCTTTCCTTCGTCCCGATACTCCCCGAGGGCGTCCAACGCCTCTGCCACGTTGTGGGGATCGACGTATGCGAACGGTGGGGGTTTCAACGCCTGCTCCCGAATGGGCAGAATGCTCTTAATATGCGCTGAGCCCAGCCGGCATGTCAAACAGGAGCTATGGCCGAAGGACTCCCATGAGATCGCCCACCATGGTGCCAAGGTGGGGACTCACGTCATGGAGAACCTGCGCCGTCCGGAAGCCTCCTCCCCAGTAAACCGTTACCTGGTTCGAGACCGCCAACGGATTGCCGGCCTGGCCTACCGGCTGCAGCGCCGCGATATATGTTACCGTGCTCCCAATGTTCGGGTCATAGCTCACCTTGAACTGGCACCCATATGGGGAGAAATCTGGCGACGTGCACTGGTCGAACACGTACCCCTGTCCGTTGTTCTGCTGGAGCGTGATCTTGTACCCGCTGTTTGTCCAGTCCTGATTCACGTTGGCCGTGAAGGTAACGGTGCCGGTGATGGAAGGATACTGATTGTCTACCGAGAGCGTTATTGACCAGTTGGCCGTTTGACTCTGCCAGACTACTGTCACGCTTTGCGATTGGGCCACCGAAGTATTGGCCGAATTGACGATGTAGGCAGTGAAGGAGTGCTGGCCCGCCGAGTCGGATGCAAATTGCCCCAGACACATGTTGCTGCTGTTGCAGGTCGACACGATCTGCGAGTTGTCGACCACGATGTCTATAGAGTCTCCCGCCCCGGCCACGTCGAAAGTTGTGTCGGCCGTCAGGTGGACGGCTGAGCCTACGGGAAGCGTGGTCTGGTCCGCCGACAGAGATATTGAAATCTGCTGCCAGACCACGACCACATCGTTGGGGGCGACGGCGAGCTTGTTACCCGAGGCATCTTGCACCCACGCCGTGAACGTGTACTGGCGTGGGCTGTTCGAAACCACCGGCCAATTGCACACGGTTCCACTGGTGCAGGCGTAGCCGGTACTGACGTTTGTATCGCCGGCGCCATCGCTGATGACGACGCTGTCGCCGGTTCCCGTTACGCTGGCGCTGAGCGTTGCCGTCACAGTGACGTTGGTTCCAACCGGAACCTGGGTGTGGTCCACTGTCAGCGTGATCGTTCCACTCCATGGCGCTTGGCAGCCGACTTGGTATGCGCCCGAATCGGTACTCTTCAGATGCGCGGACAGAGCAGGGCAGGTCCGCGTGGCCGTTGGTGTGCTGGTCGGCGTGGCGGTGGCCGCTTGCACCGGCGTACTCGTCGGCGTCGGCGTCGGCGTGCCGGTGGGCGCACGTGTCGGAGTCGGCGTAGCGGTTGGCGTTGGCGTGCTGGTCGGCGTTGGCGTGGGTCCGCCAACCGATACACCCGTGCCGGCTACTTCAAATTCGTCGACGGCAATGGCGTCCCCACCATAGTTGTTCAGCGCCCAGAGCTCGACGTATTTGGCCGACACCGGCGATGGAAAGTCGAACCGCTGGAGCGCATCCTTCTGCTGGGCTGTGCCTTTGAAGGCGGTGACAAAGTCCCTGTCATCAGTGCCGGTCGTCGACACCCGAATCTTGAAGTCTTTGAGGTCGTTTGCCGTGGAATGGCCGTTGGTTGCTGCCGGGTCGATCACTACCCCGGTGATGCTGGCCACACTGTCACCGCTGAATCCCAGCTTGACGTACTGGTCGGTCTTCTGGCCGCCGGCCGACTCCCAGCCGGTAGTGAGGCGACCATCGTTGATAAAGTGAACATCCCACGGGCTGGCTGCGAGACGGCCAGGCGCCCGGCGTGCTATCACACCGGCCGAGGCCTGCTGCGACGAGAAGCCGACCACATGACCACCATTGAGATCCAGCGCGATATTCTGGGGCAGCGGCTGGGATGGCGGTGGAATGGTGTGCACCCAGGAGACGGTCGTCGAGGTGTCGACCGGAGTGGGCGGTGTCGGTGGCTGGTTGGGTGCAACGGTGGTCTGCTGGCCTGTTTTGACGATGACGCTGCCTTGCTTGTCCGTAACCCGCACCGCACCCTCGATCACGGTGAAGACACTGTTTTTGCCGGTGATTCGCACGTCAAATTCGCTGCCGATGGCAGCGGCCAGAGCGGTAGCGGTTTGCACCCGATGATCGGTCCCTGGGACCGTGGCCTGGTCGACCTCACCGCGCTTCACATAGGTCAGATGCGGATTGCGCAGGACGATATCGGTGCGCTGATTCATATGCAGTAAGGTGCCATCGGCAAAGCCGAGCGATGCCACCTGGTTTGCCTTGGTCCGCAGGAAATACGCATTGTACAGGGACATCTTGACCTTGCCCTTCTTGGCCCGCTGATGGGGCGGTTGGACGGTCAATCCCCGCCGGATGAAGCGCACCTGTCCCAGCGCCTTGCCGGTGGGCTTGAGCGCAGGCGCCGGTACAGTCTGGCTGGCATGGGTGGAAGGCGATAGAAAGGAGAGAAGGAGACCGGCCATGGTGACGAGCAGGACAAGCCGCCAGAGCGACGAAGGGGGTTGCTCACCCTGCCCGCGCTCGTTCCGTCTCATCCTGTGCCGGCCTTGTGACGTCTCGTCCACGCCATCGGTTCGCACTCTCGCACCTCACGCTCTCTTCGCACCGTCACTATGAGGGACCGGGGAGGCATTGTCAAGGGTCCGAGGCACCGAAATGGTTCAGCGCAAGATGGCGAGCAATTTGCTCGTTGAATTGAACTTCTCGATGCGTGAATTGGCGGTGTCGGTCGCGTAGACATCGCCTTGGCTATCCACCGCAACCCCGGTTGGCCCGAGAAACTGGCCGGGCCCGCTGCCCTTTGTTCCCCACTGCGCGATGGGCTGACCGGCGAGCGTCAACCTTTGAATTCGATAGTTGTAGGTATCCGCCACATACGCGTTGCCGGCGCTGCCGACGGTCAGGTCGAAGGGATCGTTGAATGTTCCGGGCGCCGTTCCCGTTGGGCCCCATAGCGCAACTGGTGTGCCCGTGGGGGAGAATACCTGGGGCCATGAGTTGTCGGTCATTCGCTGTCAGAGATCGGCTCTCGGTCGTCGGTCGTGGCGCTCGTTGCCGGACGAGCACCTCCACAGAGTTTGAGGCTAGCGGCGCTGAGCATCGGCTCAGAGCTCTTCCGAGACTAGCGTCAAGGGGATGATCTGTCAAAGGTCCGGTAGCTGTCGAACCCTTAACATTGGTGTAGCTCCACGCGATACTGAACACACCACCGGGGCGCCGCAGCCACACAGGAAAGGGGAGTACGTCGATGATTGAGGGTGAGTGGTCCAAGCTCGGCTCGATTGATTCGCACCGCCGGCTGCGCTGCCTGGCTGCCCTGCTACTTTCTGGCTCGATGATACCTGGCCTTGCTCTGGCGAAGACATTCCACCAGCCGGGCATGCCTTCCCCCAATGTCGGCGAGAATATCGCACTCGACGCAGACGGAGGGTATGTGGCCGGCTATTCATCGCAACATGAGAGCACGCCTCAGGGCGCATCATGGGATGCTCCCCTCCTCATCGACGGACAGCTGAGCACGGGATGGGAGACGGCGAGAGGCAAGGTGCGCAATCAATGGGTCAAGATCGGATTCACCGGGAACGGACTCTTTCGCATAACCAAAGTTCTGATCGATCCGGCTGCGACGCAAGGCGACCCCGCCACGGCCGATCTCAAGAACTTTGAGATCCGAATCTCCACCAGCAGTCTGAAGGCGAGCTTCACAACGGTCCTGCGAGGGACGTGCCGCCAGGGCAACTATCTCCAGTCTTTCACGCTGGCAAAGCCGGTACGCGTCAGATTCATCGAGCTTTACGCGCTTGATAACTATGGCAACCGGAGTCGATTGGCCGTCGCCGAGCTCGAAGTTGTGGGCACGGGCGGTTACTAGCGTTCAGCAAGGAGCGGAAGGCAGTGAGCCGAGATATCGAGCAGCTACTATCGACCCTGTCGCAGCTTCGGGAGAATATCGCCCAGCAGCAGGCCTTGCTCAGAAACCTGGAAAGTGGGCAGACCGCAGTCAGGGCATCGATGAATCAACTCGCGGACCAGTACGGGCGTCTCTATGGTCGCTGGAAGGAAGAAATGGAGGCGCTGCTCACCGCCGGTTAAGGTATGTCACTGCGGCGCGCGAGTTCGCCGAGCGCCGGCACACCACACACTAAAATGGGGCCATGGACGCGAAGCCACCGGCAGACGCGCGCACCAAGCATCCCTATTTCATGTACGAGGAGATCAAGGCGCAGCCCGAGGCTGTTGCGCGCTCCCTCTCCCTTGCGGAGGAGCGGGGGGCCGATGCCGTGCAGACGATTGCCCGTGGCCGGCGCATCTTCTTGACCGGATGCGGTACCTCCTTTCACGCCGCGCAGGTCGGTGCCTGGTTCTTCCACTCCTTCGCGCAGGGAAAGATCGATGCTCGGGCCGTCCAGGCGTATGAGCTAGCTACCTACATGCCAGGTCTGCGACCCGACGATGTCCTCGTCGCCGTTTCGCACTCCGGAACCACGACCATGACACTCCGCGCCGTCCACCATGCTCGCCGCGTGGGCGCCGACACCGTGCTCGTTACGGGTTTCCCGGACGGCGATGGGGCCGTCGCCGGGGGAACGGTCCTGCCGACGGGCTATAGCGAGGAGAAGTCATGGGCCCACACGGCCAGTTACACGGCAGCCATTAGCTCTCTGGCCGCCCTGGCCAATGCGCTGGCAGAACCTGCCGAGCGACTCGACCTCAGTCCTCTTCCGGACATCGTGCGGGAAGCGTTGCAGCTCGAGGAGATGGCGCACCGCGTGGCTGCCAGCACGATTCTGGTGGAACGCTACCGCGAGCCGGCTCGTATCGTGCTGGTAGGTGCCGGACCAAATGTCGCCACGGCCCAGGAAGGTGCGCTGAAGCTGCAGGAAACGAGCTATGTCCCAGCCGTGGCCTTCGAGCTGGAAGAAATGCTGCACGGGCCGCTGGCCGCTGTCACCTCGGATACGCTCCTGATCATTCTGGCGCCCGCCGGCGCCTCCACCCAGCGGGCTCTCGACCTCGTGCGCGCCGCCCGAGCGCTCGAAACGGTACCGGTGGTGCTGGGGGGCGGTGATGCGATCGAGGCGTTTGACGGGGCCCATCGGCTGATCTTGTCGGATCTGCCCGAGGTGCTCAGCCCCATTCCGTACGTGGTGCCACTCCAGTTCTTCAGCTACTTTCTAGCCGTGGGTAAGGATATCAACCCGGACTTGCTTCGTCGCGACGACGAGCGATATCGTGCTGCGCGGGCGCAGTATGAGTAGCCATGAGCCGTTAGCTATTAGCTATTAGCCATTAGCTATTAGCGGTTAGCCGTTAGCCGTGAACTCATAGCTCAGGGCTCAGGGCTTAGGGCTAACAGCTGTTCAACCTCTCGGCGAGTGGGCAGAGATGTCATGGCGCCGGTACGTGTGCAAGAGATAGATCCTGCTGCACACGCAAAGCGCAGGACATCCGTCAGCTGGGACGGGCTGAGGTCGCCGAGGTTGGATGATGAGAAACCGCAGAAACGCAGCTCGGCCAGCAGGGCTCCGACAAAAGCATCTCCGGCCCCGGTGGTGTCCACGACTGCGACCTTCGGTGCCCCGACTGCGCCGGTTTGACCTTGCCAGCGCCATAAGCACCCATCGGAGCCGCAGGTGATTACAACCAGGCTATCGTCGCGGCCGAGCGCGCCGAGGGCATCGGTGAGCGAAGCTACAGCAGTGAAGAGACGAGCCTCCTCCTCGTTTACCTTGAGCACGTTCGCAACTTGCAGTAGCGGCGCTACCTCGTGCAGCGCCGCGTCAAGGGACGGCCAGCTGGAGGGGCGAAGGTTCGGATCCACGCTCACCAGCGCTCCGGCTCGACGTGCTGCCTCGACCGCGGCAAGCGTAGCGCTTCGAGACGGTTCGCGTGTAAGCGCTGTCGAGCCCACGTGCACGAAGGCGGAGTGGGCGAGAAGATCTTCGGACAGATCTTCGGGACGCAGCGCGGCATCTGCGCCTCGGTAGAAGACGAAGTCGGGGATGCCTCCTAGGTTGCGGGCAACAAAGGCCAGGGTTGTCCTATCCGGAAGCCTTCGGAGAGCGCTCGTATCAACACCGTTGGCCGATAGGGTGTCGGCAAGATAGGCGCCAAATGGATCATCGCCTACTGCGCCGACAAAGGCCGCAGCGGCGCCAAGCCTCGCCGCGGCAACCGCCGCGTTGGCCGGTGCACCGCCCGCGGCACGAACGAAGTCGGTAGCGCCGGAGAGGTCTGTGGCGGTTACCGCCACAAAGTCGATGAGCGCTTCACCTACTGTGGTCACATCAATCGTGTCTGCAGCCGCCATAGTGATATCCTCCCACGCGGTATCATAGTGCCATGCATCGGACTTTGGTCGATCTTTCCCAACCCTGGAACAACTTGACACCTGGATGGCCCACCTATGGCGCTCCCATCGTCCAGTGGGCCAAGCGCCTCTCGACCGAACGCGTCAATGCCCAGCGCATCGAGACGATGCTCCACGTCGGCACGCACATCGACTCGGCCCTCCACTTCGTGAGCAACGGCAAAGATGTGGCAAGTCTGCCACTGGAGCGACTGTATGGACCGGCCGCGGTGGCCGACATCAGCCAAGAAGTTGGGGACTATGACATCTACACGGCGGAGCACATTACGAAGCAGGTTGAGGTGCGCGAGGGCGATATCCTCATCATTCACACCGGCTATCATCAGTACGCCTTTGACCAGCCGGATGCGGACGACGTGCGCTACTTCTGTAAGCACCCAGGACCGAACAAGCAGTTTGCGGAGTGGTGCCTGGACATGAGGCTGCGCTGGATCGGGGTCGACTGCGGTTCGGCAGATCATCCCATGAATACCGTCATTCGCCGGCTCCGGCCGGATCTGGCCACCGAGGCGGAGCAGCATCTGGGCCGCGCCTTACCCGAGATCTTCCCGGATTCCGGCTATCAGATCATGCATACCTTTCTGTTTCCGCACGACATCGTCCACTGCGAAAACGTTGGTGGCGACCTTGATCGGCTTCTGAACCAGCGCTGCGTCATCGGCGCCTTCCCCTGGCGCTTCGACGGTGGCGAGGCGGCGATGTGCCGCATAGTGGCCTTCCTGGACGAGTAGCCCCCTTGCGCTGCCACGGTGCATAACGAGCTTCGCCGAGAACCGCCCGTCCAGACGCTTCCTCTCAGATGGCGCCGGAGCCAATCCGGAGGGACCGGACGCTGCTACCGTCAAGGACTGGATTCGCAAAACCTGGCACCGCGAGTCCTAGTGCTGACGCTCGACACGTCTGCGCTCTTTGCGATCATGCGTGCAGACGACCCAGCCCACGCACGGATTCGCGCGGCGCGGGATGAGGACCCCGGTCCTTACTTTGTCCCGGCGGGCATCCTGGTCGAGGTTGGGTACTTGGTGGAGAGTAGATTGGGGCTCGCGGTGCTGGAGAACTTCCTGTCCGATCTCGCGAGCGGGGCCTACAGCCTAGACTGCGGCGAGCATGATTTTCTCCGCATCAAGGAGCTCGTCCACCGTTACGCCAATCTGCCTCTAGGACTTGCGGACGCCTCGGTTGTCGCCTGCGCTGAGCGCCATAGAGGGCGGGTGCTTACTATCGATCGGCGCGATTTCGACCTTCTGGCACGCGAGGGAACTATCATCGTCCTGCCCTGAGAAGCCGGCTGGGTCCTTGTGGGGTTGGAGCTGCACTGGTGCGCCTGCCTGCTACCGCCGCGCAAGTGTCGGCCACAGTCTGCGTGAGCCGCGTCCACTTGGGCTCTGTCAGCGGGGCTGAATCCTGTCAAACCCTTATGAGCAGCGCTCACCCCGTGGGGAAAATGGACAAACTCTTCCTAAGGCAGGCTGGGGCCCTTTGGCGTCAGAGCCGCAGTGCTGAGCTTGCGTTCCACCGTGGCGCGCACGCTCGCTACGCTTTGGGTGAGCTGCGTCCACTCGGGCTCCGTCAAGATGTTCTGCCGTTTGAGCCGGCTCAGGAGAATCCCCAGCGCGTCGCAGGCGTCGATCGTTTCGTAAACGTCACCAAACGTATAGAAGTGGTTCAGACGCTCTGTGTCCATCGCCGTTCCCCCAATCCGCCTCCCGGCTGCCTGAGAGCCCACAAGCAGCAGGAGCATAATGCATGCCAGGGGAAGGCACGACGCCATGGAGAGGAGACCCGTCCGGTACAATCGCAGAGTACTGCCGAAGGGACGTCCATTCACTCATGGCTCACAGCTTCGTCGTTGCGCGCGTCCGAGATCTTCCTGCATCGCCGACCATTGCAGTGGCCAAACAGGCCGAGGCGCTGCGCCAGCAGGGTGTCGACGTTGTGGACTTTGGACCGGGTGAGCCGGACTTCGACACGCCGATGCACGTCCGCGAGGCCGCGATCCGGGCGCTGGAAGAAGGATTGACTCACTATGCGCCCAGCCGAGGCTTGCCGGCGCTGCGGACGGCGATCGCCGGAAAACTGGAGCGTGAGAATGACCTTCGATATGATCCGGATACAGAGATCGTAGTCACGCCGGGCGCCAAGCAGGCCATCGTGGAGGCCTTATTGACCTCCATAGGCCCGGGGGACGAGGTCGTGATCTTTGATCCCGGCTGGGGATCGTACGCGGCGATCGTGTGTTTGGCCGGAGGCACTCCGGTCCATGTACAGTCTCGGGACGACTTCACCATAGATCCGGAGCAGCTTTCCAACGCCCTCACTGCACGCACTCGCGCAATAATCGTCGGCTCTCCCGGCAATCCGACCGGACACGTACTCGACAGCAAGGAACTCCAGCTCCTGGCCCACATCTGCCGTGAACGGGATTTGTTGCTGCTGTCCGACGAGATTTACGAGCGCATTACCTACTCGGGTATCCGGCCGGTAAGTCCGGCGACATTGCCCGGCATGCGGGAGCGCACCATCACTGTCAACGGGTTGTCGAAGGCGTACGCAATGACCGGCTGGCGCCTCGGTTACGCCGCAGCGCCCGAGCCGATCATGCGGCAGATGCTGAAGGTGCACGAGCATTCGGTGACCACGGCCACCTCCTTTGCGCAAGCAGGAGGCATCGCGGCGCTTGATGGCCCGCAGCAGCCCATCGCGGAAATGGTAGATGAGTTTGCCCGGCGCAGGGAGCTGATCGTCGAAGGTCTCAATGCGCTGCCGGGTGTCCGCTGCTTTGCGCCCGACGGGGCCTTCTATGTGTTTCCGGACATCTCCAGGACAGGTCTCTCGGGAACAGAGCTGGCCCAGATGTTATTGCAACATGCGGTGGCCATCACACCGGGCTGCGGATTTGGAGAGGCATGGGACACTCACGTGCGTCTCTCCTTCGCCACGTCGGTGGAACGTATACGGACGGGTCTGGAGCGTATGGCGGCAGCTCTTGCCGAGAGGGAGGCCGAGAGCAGGACCTTGCGGGAGGCCCCACTCTCGGGTGAACAGGAATGAAGTGGGTAGCCGTTGCTAGTGAACGGTGACCGTCCCCTTCATGTAGGGGTGGATCGAGCAGTAGTACTTGTAGGTGCCGGCCTTGGTGAAGGTGTAGCTCACCGATTTGCCTGCAAGGAGCTTGGCGTTATATGCCTTGAATTTGGCATTGCGGGCCGTGCCGACGACGTTGTGAGCCGCGTCGCTCGTGTTCTTCCAGATGACCTTGGTCCCGACTGCCACGGTTATGCTCTTGGGGGAGAACAAGTATTTGTTGTTCTTTTCCGTGACCACAACCTGCTTTGTCGCAGCGGGACTTGCCGCGTAGGTGTTGTGGATTTGGGCTGCTGCGCCGCCTGCTATCAGTAGCGCAGCTCCTCCGATTAGTCCATTCCGTACTTGGTACATCTCTTACCCCTCCAGGTGGTTTGTCGTCGGATTCTTTGCGGAGTGCTTTCTAACATCTTTTGTCGTTACTTCAATACGAGGCTCAGTTACAGTCCAGGCACTGCAGCGCCCACCATATCCATCCAAGCGCGCGCGACGGAGTGGCCCGCCGAACTCGGCAAGTAGCAGATAGTCCATATTTCGCGGCTGAACCGTTACAGTGCCATAGGGAGGCCTCGAAGCTATGCAACCGCCCGATCTGGAAGAGATGACCATCGACCAGCTGCAGGCGCTGATGGATAGAAAGCGGCTCTCGGCCGAGGCGTTGGTCGACCTCTACCTGGAGCGGATTGAGGCGATCGACCGCCATGGACCACAGCTCAAATCGATCCTCGAAATCAATCCTGTAGCGCAGAACATAGCGCGAGGTCTGGACCGCGAGCGGGAAAGGACGGGATCACGCGGTCCGCTCCATGGGATTCCTGTGCTCCTCAAAGACAATATCGACACCGCGGATGCGATGACAACGACTGCCGGATCGCTCGCGCTACTAGGCGCGCGCCGCGCGCGAGATGCGTTCGTGGCCCGACAGCTTCGTCAGGCGGGAGCCGTGCTTCTCGGCAAGGCCAACATGAGCGAGTGGGCCAATTTTAGATCGACGCATTCCTCGAGTGGCTGGAGTGGCCGCGGCGGCCAGGGCCGCAATCCCTATGCCCTCGATCGATCCCCATGTGGCTCGAGCTCGGGCTCGGCCTCCGCAGTGGCCGCCAACCTTGCAGTGGTCTCGCTGGGCACCGAGACCGACGGATCGATCCTCTGTCCCGCTTCGGTCAATTCGGTGGTGGGCATCAAGCCGACCGTGGGTCTCACCAGCCGATCAGGTGTCGTTCCGGTCGCGCACAGTCAGGACACGGTCGGCCCATTCGCCCGCACGGTCGCCGATGCAGCGGCGGTGCTTGCCGCGATTGCCGGGGTGGATCCGGACGATCCCGCGACCGAGGCAAGCGCGGGACAGACCGTCGCCGACTTTGCTCCATACCTCGATCCAGACGGCTTGCGCGCTGCCCGCATCGGCGTGGCTCGCGAGGTCTACTTTGGCTACAGCGAGAAGTGCGATGCCCTGGCCGAGGAGGCCATCACGGTCATGAAGGAGCTCGGTGCCGTGCTTGTCGATCCCGCCAATATTCCGACGGCGCAGCAGATGCACGCCGGCGATGCAGAGCTGGAAGTGCTCTGCTACGAGTTCAAGGCTGATCTCAATGACTACCTGGCCAAGCTGGGTCATGATGCGCATGTGCACGCGCTTCAAGACGTTATCGATTTCAACGAGAGGCATGCCGCTGAAGAGCTGACCTACTTCGGTCAGGAGCTCTTGTATAAGGCTCAGGCCAAAGGTCCACTCACCGACTCGGCCTATCGCGAGGCGCTGGCGCAGAATCATCGCCTCGCGCGCGAGGAAGGCATCGACGCAATCATGGACGAGTTCGAGCTCGACGCGCTGGTCATGCCGAGCGGCAGCCCGCCATGGAAGATCGATCTGATCGATGGGGATCATTACATGGGTGGCTGCGCCCAGCCTGCCGCGCTGGCCGGATATCCGGCCATTAGCGTTCCCGCCGGCTACGCTCATGGCCTTCCGGTCGGGATCACGCTCATGGGGCGCGCCTACAGCGAAGCCACGCTTATCCGCCTGGCCTTTGCATTCGAACAGGCGACGAAAGCGCGGCGCCCTCCGCGGTTTGTGACGTCGATATGAGCACCCGGCCCGTACCATCGTCCGGGGATATCCAGCACATACGGATCGAAGGGCTTGATGTAGCCGTCTGCCCGCTCGAAATGCCCTATCCGGTTCGGTTGGGGTCGATCGTCTATTCCACGCGCGATTACGTTGCACTCCGTCTGAGGACGGACGCTGAAATTGAGGGCTATGCGATCGGGTACACACGGGACACACCTGTCCTTCCGGCGCTGCGGACCCTGGCCCCCGAAATCATCGGGCAGGACGCTCGAATGATCCGGTCGATTGTGATCCGTCTGAACCAAGCGCACGGCCATGCATGGGGCGGGTTCGTGCGTGCCGCCAGTCTGGTGGACGTGGCGCTGTGGGACATCGCCGCCAAGGCGGCAGAGCTTCCCCTCTACAAGCTGGTTGGAGGGTACCGGGACAGCGTTCCAGCGATGGCAGTCGCGGGCTACTATCCTGATCGGCGCCCAGTGGAAGAAATCCAGGAAGAGGTCGTCTTGCGTGCCCACGAGGGTTTCCGAATCATCAAGGTAGGACTTCCAGCTCTTGACCGTCGCGCAGACGAAATCTATATCTCGCGTCTGCGAGGAGCGCTGGACGCAACTGTGGACCTGGCCGTCGACGCACACTCGGCATGGACAGATCTCGGCTCAGCTCTGGCCGCCTGTCGACGACTCGACCCGCTCGGGCTAGCCTTCATAGAAGATCCATGCAGCGCCGAGAGCTGGCGTCTCATGGATGATCTGCAGAAACGCATTCGGACCCCGCTGGCCGCCGCAGACGAGGTGACCACGATCGAGCAATACAAGCATCTTCTCGACGCTGTAACGATTCTGCGCGTTGACGCAACTGTATGTGGCGGATTCACCAATGCGATGATGGCCACCCAGATGGCCGCAGCCGCCGGCCGGAGCGTGATACCCCACGTCTTCGCCGGACTCCACAGCCATCTCGCCGGTGCACTTCCCAATGTGCAGCTGGTCGAAGTTATACCGGCGGAGGTGGGAGCAGATCCCATCAACCGCCTGTTGAGAAGCGAGCCATCGATCACGGATGGTGTGCTGCTGTTGGATAGTCGCGCCGGAAATGGAATCGATCTCGATTGGGAGGCAGTGTCGAGCCATTCATCAACCATGCTCAAGCTGCCTGAATAGTCTGGAGCTAAGCCGCCAGCAATGCATCCATTCGGCGCTTGACCTCGTGAGCCACCAGCGTTGGGCTCCACTCTGAATGAAAGAAGCTGTAGAGCTCCGCCGTCCAGACGTCATCATACCCGGTGGCGCGCAGTGCTTCGATTCCTTCTTTCAAGGGAACCACGCCGTCACCAGGCAAGGCTTCCCGGAGATCATTGGCCCAACGCAGATTTCCCGTTGCCGGCGGTGAAGCCGGAAGAAGTAGGCCTTTCGGGGTAGCGGTTTGTCCCAAAGATTCTCATTGACTTCCAAGATATCGGCTTTACAATGATCCTGTAGAGGATGCGTGCGATGCGGACGGAGAAGGTCTTTGGGTAGCCGTGCCCTCTGCACAGGAAGTAGGAAGTAGGCTGAGGTACCTTCTGGCATGGCAGTAGCAGCGCAGGGCTATATTCTCGTGACCTTTCGGGTTCATCAAGAGGGTGACCAGTACGTCTCAGAGTGTCTGGAACTCGGCATCGCCAGCTGCGGGGACACGATCGACGAGGCATTTTCCGCGCTTGAAGATGCCACGGAACTGTACCTCAATGAGATTGAAGCAGAAGGCGAGCGTGAGCGCCTGTTCGCAGAGCGTGGCATCACGATCATGCCGGGAGAGCCCGAGGACATTTACGCGTTCGTGCCAGTGCACACACGTGACATCGTGTCTCGACGCAGCTTGCCGGTTTCCTTACCAGCTGCGTGACCGGGGAAGAACTACCGCTCTGCTCCAGTGCCCAGGTCTGTAAGGTCCTGCCACCAACGATCGGGACCGCGCGGCGGCTTCTGCAGCTGAAGCGGCAGCACTGGTAGATTGAGAATCGCGGCCGTCGTGCCAAGGATGTGAGCTTGGGGGAGGATGCCATGGAGTGCGCGGCGAGGGGCACTCGGCCCTTAGAACTTCTGAGTTGTCCACGGATCACCGGTCGCGTGCGTGGGCACTTGCTCCGGCACTTGATCCGACACCTCCCGCAACAGGTCCTGACGAGAGAGCACATCGGGACGCAGATCCGTGCCGAGTCCAGGACCCGGAGGGAGCGGCAGCGCACCGTCGCTCGGGACCAGATTCACCGTGAGGAGCTCGTCGAAGAACCCGTGGTAGAAGGCGCGGACCGTCTCCATGACGAAGAGGTTGTAGA
>Ga0207416_1000673_pt1 | contig 54402 bp, 47 predicted proteins | sample PaiPotPPM11metaG_FD_184107 | JGI IMG/M metagenome (GOLD analysis project Ga0207416, IMG submission 184107) | Iron sulfur acid spring bacterial and archeal communities from Banff, Canada, to study Microbial Dark Matter (Phase II) - Paint Pots PPM... ... | reverse complement strand
CTCCATCCTCGTGTCACTGCTTAAACACGGCTCTCAATGAGCAACACTTTCCGCCGTTAGAAGGCGCACAATCCCCAACGGGCTCCCCAGGCCATTTAGCCCGCGGTGCTTCTAGTATAGCATGGGAAGCCACTTTATGCAATACTTTGCGAGAGGCTCCTTTTTCGAGGGAATTTGCTTGCCAAAATGCTCCCCATTTTTCGCAAGAATCTTGCTGCTCGCTCTTCTGGAGCCATGCGAGAGGCTATGCTCAGAAAGGTCGTCACTGAGCCTCTCGCGGCTGAACTTAGACGACGAAGAGGATCTCATCCTTTGGCGGAGGATCGCCGATGGTTTCTACTTTCTCTACACAGTTGGCGCAGAGGGGGTAAAAACGCACGCTGTCCTGTGCGTTGATGAGGTATTCGCCAAGCTTTGACTGCAAGAGGATCAAATCCTTTCGCGTGAGAAAACATTCGAATAACGAATACTGCGTCCATTTGCCAAAGCCCATGAGAATCTGATGCACTTTGGTGCGTCGGCGGTCATCAGGAATGTCGTAAGCAACGACATAGCACATGGTCTGAGTGTTGCTCCCTCTCTTGCTGCTCATCGTCTTCTCCTACCGAATACGCAGGGGTGGATAGGTCTCGATCTCGCCGGTCAGGTGTTTGGCTAAGAGCCTAGCTTGCAGCTCAATGCAGCGTCGGTAGGTGGTCTTGTAGCCAAACAATGGATGTTGTACCTCTTCATTAAGACGTTCCTCAAATTTCGTGAAGAACACTTTGCGTTTCTCCTGTTTGAGACGATACGCTCCTAGCTCTCCTACGAAGTCTTCAGGGGTAAGCATGCGATTGTTCAGCATGTTCAAGACCACCGAATCCACGATAATGGGCCGAAACTCTTCCACGAGATCGAGCGCCAAGGCTGGACGCCCGTAAAAGGAACTGTGCAGGTAGCCGACAAAGTGATCGAAGCCTACCAGTTGTACCGCACTGGCAACCTTGTTGGTGAGCAGCGAGTACCCGAAGCTGAGCAAGGAATTGGTCGGGTCGGTGTATGAGGAAGAGGTATGAGAAGAAACCATCAAGTCATTCAGAAGTTGCAGGAAGAACTGAGGTTGTTTGCCCCACTGGAGTGAATAGGGATGAGAAGAGCCCATCAAGTCATTCAGAAGTTGCAAGCTTCTAACCATACAGCTCCGCTTCAGCAGCCTGCTGCTTAGCGTCCTGCGCTTGCATCCACCGGATAAAGAGGATACTCGCTACGATGATATAGGCAATATTGGCAGGTATCCACATGATTAGTCCCCCCAACTGCTGATCCATAGCAGGCGAGATACCCCACACGCGGGGTGCATATATATAAGGAGTATAGAGTGGAGGGGCAAAAGTTAAACCAGCTCCTAGAGCCACGGTCGGCATCCCCCCAAGAAAGATGTAGAGGATCTGGCCCCCAATAGAAAGACGGGGCAGACCTTCCTTCAACGGGCTGAATACAGGCCACCAATAAATGAGTGACAAGACAATAAAGGTCAGATGCTCTAGAATATGCAGCATATCGTTCACCAGCGTGGCATTATACAAAAGTGGAGCGTGCCAGAGCCAGAAGTCTACATTATAAAGAGTAAAAGCGACAAACGGATAGGTTAGCAATTTGGCTACCCGAAAGATGACGCGATTACGCAACAGAGGCTGAATGAGCCAGCCTGGTGTACCAATGATCATGAGTGGGGGACCAACAATCGTCAGGACAAGATGCTGAAGCATATGTGCACTGAAAAGATAGTCGTCGCCTAGTCTATCCAGTGGCGAAAACAGCACGAGAAAGATACTATTGACACCGAGGAAAAACGCAACCGCTTGACTCGTCTTTATCGGCTCGCCAAGACGATATTTTACTCGCAATGGCCCGACTGCATAGAGATAGAGAGCAATAACAGCTACAGTACCAAGCAGAATAGATGGCTGCCAGTTCCACTGCGTGAGCCAGAAATTCAGTCCAACATCAGGACGCATCCCCTATAACCTTTCCAGAAAATCCTCTGACATACTATAGCATAGCCGTTCAATCGGGGAGAAGAGGATACCTATTAGGTGTCAAGGCTTTTTGAATCAAGAAGTCTTGCTAGTTATTGACCTGATGCTGACAATTTTGTTTTGTAGAAGAGAGAAAGTTCATTCGCTGCCGGACGTAGAAACCAGCCTTGTCCAGATTTAGCGAAAATATAGGTGTATCCACCGGAGGTATTCGTACCGGGTCCTACCCAGTAGTTCACTCCTGCAACATAAGATAATGGCTCTATAGCCTGAAATTCTGCTTTAAGCACATTTTGTTGTGTTGTGTCATCAACCTCAGCCTGATTACTATATCCCATCTCACCAATGATAATGGGTAAGTGCCAGATGTTCTCTATCGTCTTCAACTCGTCCATACGTGCGTTCGCGGCTGTTAGGGGATCTGTAGTAGATTGTTCAGGATAGCTATCAATCGTAATACGGCCAAGTTTTTCTGCAGTGGCCTGCTCAAAGACATCGGGGTGACTGGCAAAGAATGTATTTGTGGAACGTATAGTCGTAATAACCCCATGAATACCTTTTTGTTGAAATGCTGCGTCCGCCACATCGGTCGTATCGCGAATAAATGCATTATAATCTCTGGTTGCAGGGTTGGGGGCATTCGATGTCCAGTTTGCATCATATTGCTTGAACCAATAATGCCCCTGTTCCGGTTCAGGACAGGCATCAAAAATGTCACCTGTCTGGAATAATGAGGCGTGGGTCAGGATGAAATTCTGCTCAGCAGCTTCATATTGAGCTGGCGTCATTATTCCAGTTGCTCCATTCTGGTTTTCCCACTGGTTCGGCTGCGAACGGAACCATACGTGACGCCCGGTCGCACGGATCGCATTGACCCATTGCTGTAGGTAATTAGAGTACTCCCAATGCGTATCTACAGTGATGTAGTTGGTATTTACGCTAGCTGATAGCTTCACTATAGCAAGGATTTCACTAGAGGACAGTGGCCGTGTTTCGGTGTCACGGCTCTCCTTCATTGTATCGATGGAAGCGATGAATGTAGTTGTAGACGGTGGTATCTGCTTTGTTGTAGGTGGTATCTGCTTTGTTGTAGATGGTGTCTGATTTCCAGTTAAGAAACTATGCTTTACCACCAATAAGCCAGTGCTCCCTGCAAGAATAATCAGTAGAATAGTAAAAAGCCATATTTTTGTCTTCTTATCAATGCTTTTCATTTTGGCAGAATTAGGGCGAAAAATATGTGAGAAGCAGAGTATGATCTGCATGAAATAGATCTCCTTATGTTTAGCTAAGCGCCACTTGATCAATGGTTGCTGATGCAGGCGTATTGGGATCATGGGATGAAATTGCCATACCTGCTAAGGCATTGTTTGCATCTAGCGTAAACGTCTGGCCAGGGATATAGTTTGCTGGATCCATTGTTTGCGTTGACCCATTGATGAGCGTCCAGTTCACACCATCTTGAGAGGTATAGGCACTCATCGTAGTATCTGCGCGAGCAATCTTCAGATACACTGGAGTTGTTATGGCATCATTCGTGCCTGCAATCTGCCTGCTGAGTATTCCTGGCGTATCACGATCTTCTACACTTATATGCAGAGTCCCATCTTGCTGCGGTTCTACAAAGACAGCGTAGTAGGTCGAATCTGGCTGCAAATTCTGGCGTACCATGATGCCAACCTTGGAGCGGTTGATGGAACTCTTAAAGGAAACAATGCGTGCACTGACACTACTATGACCTGTCATCTTTTGCGACACATAGTGGAATTGGTCTTCTGTATTCCAAATATCTGAACCTGCACCCTGTATCATCCAAACATCATTATTGAGTGAATTGGTGCCAAGTATGGCTGGATTCCCTATATCGTTGCAGCTCCATGCTATTGGGCACACGGCATTAGACACAGGAGGGTAAGCGTCTGATCCCGTGCCATTAAAGCTTACATTGTTGTAGACTGCTGTATCCATCGTTGCGTCATTATCTGATGAAACGGCAAGCCCACTGTTAAGGGGGGCTGGCATAACCATATTGACCGTGCTACCGGGAACAACAACATACTTTCCCTTCTCTGTAGACACTTCAGTATGGAATTGATCGCCAACACGTTGTATCCTGAGGTAGAGCGGGAGCGATACATGAGGCAGTTGTATATCCTGGATGGTATCGCCACCAAATGTGGTACGATACTGCACCACCAACCCGGTATGTGTTGTAAGAAAAGCGCCATAGTATGGTGAACTTGGATCGCTACTCTGGCGCATCATGAGGCCCATCTGCGCCTTTCCTCCAACACCAGTAGACTGTTGTGATACTAACCGAGCACTGATTTGCGTATCACCGCTGACTTTCTTTGAAACCAGACGTAGTTGATCGAGGTTCTCACTGATACCAGTTCCACCAGCTGACACACTGATAGTGTTACCCGAGATATTTTCTTTGCCGGAAATGAGAGGATTACCAATGTCCTGGCAAGACCATCCTTTTGCACAGGTACTGCTGGTGTTCGATGCTGTAGCACTAAAGCCAAACGCATACATCGTCCCATCAGTGCTCCCGACGAAGATCTGTCCATGAGAGACAATCGGTGCCGCATAAATCTGGTATTTTGTATTGTAGCTGTAGAGCCGCGCACCGGTTGTCGCATCAAGTACTTCCACATCTGTTCCAGCTCCATCAACGATGAGGCCATTGGTATAGGCAAGTGCACCCATAACAGGTCCGTCAATTGAACCATGGCTCCACAAGAATGTACCAGTGGTAGGGTCCATGGCTCGAACTGACCCTCGGTAGGTCTTGTCACCGATCTTTGTGTCACCTGCAGCAACGTATAATGTACCCTGACCAAAGGTATTGCTCGATACACTACTCAACTCGCAGATGGGACACATACCCGCAATATCGATCAATTTTTTCCATACAACCCCCCCATGTACATCGTTGCGATTAAAGACATAGATATAGCCATTCTTATTAACAGCAGCTACTAGCGGAGTTCCCTTCGCATCAGAAAAAAGTATAGGTGTGGTGTCAAAGTCGGAATCTCCGATTGCCTCATCCTCCGGAAGTGGCCAATAGGACTTAAGGGCCAGCGTTGAGGCATCCAGGACCACAATAGCCTGCGAAAATTGCTGAGAGTCTTGTTGTCGTGTTCCTGTGCTCAGGAAGATACTGTTTGTTGTTGGGTCAACACTTGGAGAAGTCCATACGCCACCACCAAGCTGCCCATCCGGTACCATAGTGAATGAGTTTGTAATCTGGTGAGTGCTCAGACTTACTTGTAAGAGCTGACCCGGTACAAGCGGACAATCCCCTTCGCTGGCAATCCCAATATAGGCATATCCGTTGTAGAGCAAGGGACTAGACCAGTTGTAGTGTCCGCCCTCAGGACTGTTATCACCAGTAAACACTTTCCAGAGAACAGCTCCCGTTTTGGTATCAAGGGCATACCAGTAGGCATCACCGCCTCCGACGTAGAGCACACCATCCTGTATGGCGGCAGACGAAGTAACGCCTGCTTCAGGAGGATTGCAGATAGGATTAGGCTTAGTTATACCGAGGAATGTTTTCCATTTCGGCTTTCCCGTCATCTGATCAAGAGCATACTCATACCCATCCCAGGAGCCAACGTAAACAGTACCGCCAACAACAGCTGCCGAGGCTGCGATAGTTCCGCCTGTCTTAAATGTCCAAAGCTTGCTCAACTGCCCTGCATTTTTTGTGGAAAGTACTCTCTCGTCAGTAGCAGCCGTACGTTGTGGGTCATGCAAATACATCGACCAATCGCTTCCTGGCGGAATACCAGATTTGGCTGTTCTGGTCATATCTGTCTGTGTATTTTGTGTGATACGTGTGTGAACGCTGCTATACGTTCTTTGTACCACCGTCTTGCCTATCGCTATTAAAGGTAAAAGAAAGATAAGTGCGATTACAACGACAAAGATAACTTTCTTTCTATTGAGCTTACGCTGCTTCATTATTAGTTATACCTCATCTTGTGAAGCCAGGTGAGAAGGCTCTCAGACCATATTTTATAAAAATCGCATGAGCCCAGCCCATAAGGCGCTTGACATGGAATGAGCTTGGGTATCAAATTGGTGCCACAGACGCTATGTTCTGTGAGGAGACCAGGAGGTAGAGTATTGGTAGGCAATGGTGAGAGACCATTACGGTGGTAAAGACTAAGACCGCTATCTTCTTGAACGACAAGCGTAAATTGCGACAAAAAGAGTGGGCTTTTGAGATTGATATGCTTGGCTACACTATCATATGAATTCCTCGGATTCACTTCTATCCAGTCCACCACAGCAGTTGGGTTAGCCAGAGCCTGTGTCCATAAATCACCAGAGCCTTCATAAACAACATTTTTGAAGTCAACACCCACTTCTAAACCCAATGCATTTGTGCCAGAAGTGAATGTATCACTGAGAATTCGTCCTCTGTCATAATGTTGTGCAAGGTATACAACTATAGGATGAAGTGGTGCGCAGTCAAGGCCATATTGACCACTCTGCAATGAAACGATGCCACCATTGACAGTCAATACAGACTGCATAATAACGATGGCAACTAGCCCTGCCTGCAAAATTAACTGCCCTTTTCTCAGTGAACGCCAGCTCACCAGAGTCGCGCTCAGTATGGCTACCGGAGCTAGCACCTCTATTCCATAACGGGTGTTATAGAATAACATGCTACTTGGAGCGTGCGCAGGTGATGCTCCAGGAATAAAAAGAGCAGCTTGTCCTGTATATAAAGATAATACATAAAAAGCGAAAGGAACAAGGAAAGCTGTGAATGCAATCATTTCTGGTACGATACGCCGTCTCACAAAAAAAACGATCAGTGCAATGGTTGCCAACGCTAGGAGGATTGCTCCTACGTTGAGTGCTGAGTCAAGGGAATACGTACGGATAGATTGCCAGAGATTGTGATAGGTAAACAGGTAATGCTGTCGAATCAGGCCTTGTTGTTGTGCCTGTGATGAAAATGGGCTGTGCTGGAAATAGAGCGGATCACCAAAGATAACTTCGCCCCACAACAACCACAGCACGATACCCAATCCACCTATGAAGCTAAAAGTGATCAGATTGGCCTCGATCCTGGCTCGTGAGTGCTTGCGCATCAATCCCACAATAACGATAAAGATGACGAACGCAATGAATAAGGGCCAGGCATCATACCGTGCCAATGTCGCTAGAAACGTTCCTAGGGCTCCCTGAATGAGATATTTCAGATTATCTTCTTGCGCCCAAGCCAGGAAATAGTAACAGGCTATTGTCATTGTGACGATGAGGACTAACTCACTCAGTGGAGTGCTTTGGAGATACAGGATGTTCGGATTGAAGATAAAAACTAACGTTCCTGCAAAACTGGCACAACTATTTCGTGTGAGCCGCCGTGCTGCCAGAAAAATATAGATGGCCGAGATGACGTAGCATGGCATCGATACAAAGCTGCCAGCCAAGCCTGTATGCCAGAGGTAATCATTCCAGATAAAAGGGACCATCAAAAGATGTGGTAAGGGAAGCCAGATTCCTCCAAGCTGGGCTAGTCCGGGCGTAGAGTTATCAAACAGACGACGCGCGATTAACATATGAGCATATGTATCGCCCAGAAGGAGAATTTGATAGTTCTGTGCAAAATACCAGACTGCAATTATACTAGTACAACATGCAATAATAACGGTAGCAAGTAACCAACGATCATAGAACCAACGCTGTTTGCTCCTGCCCTGTGAACGCAGATTATCAATCTTGCTTTGGATTGCGTTATCTATCTCAGACCCAGACGTTGAGGCGAGCTGAGGTTGTGATTGTGATTCTAAAAGGGTCTTCTTTGACATCACAGGGACCGATGCTCCTGTCTATTCGTATGCTTGGAATAGGCTGTTGGAAGTATCAGGGCCTGTCCATTTAGTCGGCTCACCATTGTTTGCATTGCTTCTGAACAAAAATGCTTATTTTGTGGTTTCATACTTTCTTTTCCTTCTTTATTCGTGATCTGTAGCCATTATTTGTTCGGCATTGACACTTTGTGGCGTATCAGGTACAGAGCCAAGTTCTGTAAGTTCGGCATTGACACTTTGTGGCGTATCAGGTATTGAGCCAAGTGCTGCAAGTTCGGCATTGACACTTTGTGGCGTATCAGGTATTGAGCCAAGTGCTGCAAGTTCGGCATTGACACTTTGTGGCGTATGGGGTACAGAGCCAAGTTCTGTAAGTTCGGCATTGACACTTTGTGGCGTATGGGGTACAGAGCCAAGTTCTGTAAGTTCGGCATTGACACTTTCTAGCGTATCGAGTACTGGGCTAGGTTCTCTAGATTCCGCAGTCTTCGTAGTGATCATCTGCTTATCAGACTTTGGAGTGCCATTGGATGAAGAATTCACGGCTGTAAGTTTTGTAGTTGCTATATCTATGAATTGTTCAGCACGTGGTGCCTTCTCCTCATCTACGACGGCTTTTCTCTTGATTGCTTTCATTTTATGTGTTGTATCACCGCCTATCGCAGTGATTTCCTGCGTTATTGCTCTCACCGTTTGTGTTGTTGTTTGCATGAATAAGTGCAGACCATGCACTGTCTTTTCCCAATAGTGAGGTTTGAAGACGAGCTGATAAAGCGCAACATATGCCGCTCCACTGGCCATTGCCCAGTAGATTGGAATAAGCAGCGTTGATTTAGCCAGCCTGTAATGGCCACGTTTCATACAGCCAATAAGATGAGTATAAATATATAAGATATTGCCAAAGATGAGGCACAGGGTCCCCATGTAAAGCACTGGCATCGGATATAAGGTGTGGTACGCTCCGCTGACGAAAGTATGGAAGAGAATATAGACAAGCAGAAGCATCCACATCAATGGATTGATGAGCAGAATGGCGGTCTTGCCACCGATAATGAATTGAAGGGAAAGAAACTCGCGTATCTGTCCTTTTCGGAAGTATTCGAAGGGATTACGCATATAGACCAGATAGGTCTGCATATATCCCTTGATCCAGCGTGATCGTTGCCTCATCCAGTTTTTGTACTGGGAGTTTGCCTCCTCTAAGGTTGTTGAATCCAGGACAACTGTTTTCATGCCATGACGGCCTAAACGCAGTCCTAAATCACAATCTTCGGTCACATTGAATGGGTCCCAAGCTCCTACTGCACGCAAGACATCGGTTCGAAAATGATTGGATGTCCCACCCAGCGGCAAGGGGACATTGAGCATTTGCAATCCCGGCAGGGTCATATCAAACCACGTCGAGTATTCAGCAGTGAACCAGCGAGTCAGCATATTCTGTTCGGCATTATAAAAGTTCAACTTTGCCTGCACACATGCCGTCTTTGGACCAGCGTTGGCAAAGGCAAGCACAGCTTTCTTCAATTGCAGGGGATCAGGGATATCTTCGGCATCAAAAATCACCACGTAACTTCCCCTTGCCTCTAGCAAACCATAGTTACACGCACGCGGCTTCGTACGAGGTTGACCATCAGGAACGGTGATAATCTTAAAGTGAGAAGGGAGACGCAGTGCATTGATCGCCTGTCGTGTTAGAGTGTCATCCTCTTCAGTCAGAAAGAGAATTTGTAATTTCTCTACCGGATAGTCTAATGCTTTCATGGCCTTGACAAATTGCGGCACAACTGCTGCCTCACGATAGAGCGGGCAGAGGATCGTATAGATTGGCCAGTCCGCCTGTGCCAGCATGTGTATCACTGCATCCTCTACCTGCTCTTCGCTTGATTGATCGAGGATATGGACAAATACCAGGAAATAGATAAGTAGATCAATAAGATAGAAGCCATTCGTCAGAGCAAGGATGACTTCGAGTCCCTTAACACCATAGAGCACGAGACCCAACACGTAGATAGCAAAGATCATCCATAAAATAGGCGTTTGTTTGGGTGTCGTTGTCTGCAATGCAGACAACTTCTGTTGAAAAGGCGCGAAAGTAACAACCTCTTGCCCTTTCACAAATGTTGGCTGAATCGCGATGTATTCATATTCAGCAATTTTCTTTGCGCTATTGGCTAGACAGTTGCGCGCTGCGTCCTTCGCAAGCCATTCTGCATAATATTGTACTTTCTTTGCAATGATAGGATCATCATGCACAAATAACTTATCAGAGGTAAATGTATTTAGCATCGTATATTAGTACCCTTTATTCTCTGTGATAGAGCTGGTACACGCCAGAGCTTCCCGCTCCTCGCTTCGGCATCAAGACCGCCACCTTCGCGCATCTCGAAGTAGCCAAAGTCAAGAACGTAGAGCTCCCCGTCCGCAGGACCGAAGCGTACATCGATAGGACGATTGAGTGAGTCAATCGCAACCGGGTGCAGGCTCCAGTCATGCGGATCGATGCGTCCCACGCTACGTCCTACGCGTGGACCACCAGCTGGCAGACACATTGGCGCTTCGTCACCAAAGAGCGCAATGTAGATATGCCCACTATAATTCCGAACAGTAGCAGGTGCGACATCGAACTTCACAGCCGCGATATGCGGCGGAAAATGCAACAGTGGTTTTTCAGGTTCGGGAAGCTCACGGTGATTCCCTAATAAGAAGGTAGGAGCTGGCCCACGGGTTGGGAGGAACTTAGGATGTGTAATAGGCTCACCACCAATAAAATCAGGCCAGCCATACCATGCATCCTGACGTACCTCGAAGAGCAGATCAGGCACATTGCCAACAGGACGTGTACCCCGATCGTCAGCTCCTTGGTCTATGGCTAGGAGCCTGCCATCTGGCAAGAAACCGATGGCGAAAGCATTGCGAATACCCCACGCGACCAGTTCTAGCTCACTCCCATCAGGATTGCAGCGCATGATCGCTCCAGTGCAGGGAACCTGTCCAGGGATACGCTGCCCTTCCTCGGTTGTTGTACCAAACGGAGAGAATGCACCAGTGAACACACGTGCTCCCGGTTCATTCCCGAACGGATTGAGGGTCTCCAGGTTGACCCCTGTCAATACGATATCATAGCCAGGAATGTCATGTGCATGGGGAAGACGACGCAGCCAGCCCATCTCATAGGCATCGAGTCCGACAATACCTGTGTTGGTCATTGAACCCTGACTGAAATACAATTTGCCATCAGGACCAAACGCAACTGTGTTGGTATGATAGTTACCCGGACCCGGTAGATTATCGAGAAGAACGGTCTGTTGTCCATCCAGTTCGAAGCGGCTAATGCGGCCGGGATGACCCCCTTCGGAAACGTACAGGCCACCATCGTGGAAAACCAGACCATTCACTGGGGGACGCAGATGCTCTGCCATCAATATGCGCTTGCCATCAGGGTCAATGCGCCATACACGACCACCAGGAACTGCCCCACCAAAGGGAAGTCCAGACTCAGCTATATAGATCATGCCCTCTTGATCGAAGGTCAGGCTGGTTGGGAATGATAGCCCATCAACTAGTAACTCGATATCAGTGTCGCCAGACATGCTATATATTCCTTTATTTTATACATTTCATACATTTTGCATAAAATGCTCGTTCTATACTAATGTTCGCTCTATCCCACATATGTCTATATGCCTATGTATTCACTAGACTTGACCCAGTTGATGATAGAGATCCGCCACATCATAGTAGAGCGCCTCACGGACAATCTTACCACCCTCACGGATTACCACCGTCACGCCCCGTAGTGTGTAGGAGCGACCCGTAGCAGGCAATCCAGGTAGATCGCCGCTATGTATCCCTGTGGCAGTCCATTCAACCGTAACCTGGTTCCCAATCGCTATTCGATTAGTAACTGTGATCTGCGCATCAGTAGTGGCTGCGAGTCCCATGGTCTTGCGTGCAATAATTGCGGCACGCCCAACAATAGGAACAGCATGCATACTATCCTCTACGATGGCATGTTCAGCGTAGTCATGGTGTAGCTCGCTCGTATTTCCTTGCGTTTGATTTGCGAGATGTTGATCATGCATTTGTAGATGCGTAGTCGAATCCTCGGTTACATCTACTGTTGGGGATGGCTTAGCCACAGAAGGATTTTCAGCAGAAGCCACAATGGCATTCACACCGACAGTAGAGACACCTATAGCTGTAAGTGCTTTGACGAGTTGCCTGCGTGGTAGTTTTCCCGCGCGAAGCTGTTCAACCATCTGAGGGATAGTAGTATTTTCCTGCATGCTATTGTTTCTCCTCAAGAACAAGCATCTTTTGTAACTGAGACGCATCCCGTATCCAATTCGTAACACCAGGGCTAGTATCTTATCCCCATATTACTAAGGCATTTACTTAGGCCATGGTGCCTCCCGTTAGGATCTTCAGTGTGGGAGCTGAAATGCAGAGAGCTTGCCGCTCTCTGAACCAACGTAGATCATGCCATTGGCCGCCGTTGGTGAGGAATAAATTGGTTTTACAGTGGAAGGTGAGATCCAGAGCGTCTGGCCCGTGACGGCATCAAAAGCGTAGAGCTTGCCATCGTAAGAGCCAACATAGACGATACTATTGGCGACCAATGGTGAGGATGCGATAAAGCTTCCTGTTGGCTCAGTTGCCCAGCGAATCTTGCCAGAAGTAGCATCCAAGGCGTAGAGTTTATTGTCAACCGCGCCAATATAGACAAATTCGCCCGCAACTGCTGGTGAAGAATAGATGGCACTATAGGCGTCGTTATTTAAGGTGCTCATAAGAGGATCTATGCTCCAGCGGATATGTCCTGTACGCACGTCAAAAGCAACCATCTGGCCGCTATCCGAACCAACGTAGACCATCCCTTTGGCGATAGCTGGAGACGAGGCGATATAGCTTCCGGTCGTATCCGAGGTCCAGTGAATCGCTCCTGTGAGTGCGTCGAGGGCATGAATCCTACCATCCATTGAGCCAATGTAGACGATGCCATTTGCCACTGCTGGTGAACTAGCTGCTGAGCCCCCTGTGTAGGTTTTCCAGAGGATCTTTCCTGTTCCTGCATCGAAGGCATACACATCTCCCCGCTGGTCTATGCCGGAAAGGATGTACACAATATCGTTGACCACGGTTGGGGATGCCTTGAGAAAAGCGTTTGTTGGGGTTGCCCATCGTTGCTTGCCGCTGATAGCATCAATGGCGTAGAGTTTTTTGTCACGCGAGCCAACGTAGACGATGCCGTTGACAATAGCGGGAGAGGAACTGATACTGTCTTCTGTCGTGTAGCTCCAGCGTTGTTCACCAGTTTTCGCATCTACTGCGTAGAGGTTGCCGTCATCTGATCCGAAGTAGACGATGCTGTTGGCAATAGCGGGAGAGGAGTCAATCGAGTCTTGTGCAGGAAAGGTCCAGGCCAGTTCTAATTGTGAAACGTTCGCTGTGGAGATGAAATGTTCGGTTGTGTTCAGGCCACTATGGTAGGGATTCCCGCGAAACATGGCGTAGCTGGTTGCGGTCGAAGGGGGTTGTCTTGGCTGAAGTGGTGCGGAAGAGGTGGATGATGAGCGAGTGGACTGCCCTTCTTGAGCATTACAGCCAGTGATAGAAATGCCTGCCAGGGCAACGGTTGAAATCCCTTTGATAATGGTTCGACGCGAGATCTGCTTGTGAACTGCATCTATATGAAGGGTGCGTCTATCGTCAGACATATACTCTCTCCGTTACAATCTACTCAATGATACTCTTCTAAAAGCTGGTTATAAAAGTGTGCTATGACTGACCATATCCAGTCCTTTTACATATTTTTGTGTAGCCATCGCCCATGCCCCACCCCACGGGCGCAATGGAATTGGGCCCATACGACTCGCGCAATCAATTGCTCATGTGGCGATTTATCGCCTGTTTTGTAGGGGTTCGCTAGATCGCGACGTACCCGGATTTATCGCGTCCGCCTGACCGCGAACCCCTCCACGCCAAAATATGAACCTCACCCACTCTTAAACTACCCAAGATAACTTGAAGCGACTAAGCACGCGTCGAATCGGGCCAAGTTCCTCCAGATTGAGCAAACGCGCTAGGCGGAGATAGAGGAATGTACCAGCCAGCAGTTCAATCGCCAACTTGAGGAATTTGGCGACAATACCCAGCACACCCGCTGCGAGAAAATGAGATCCTTGCGGATTGGTGGTATTGAATACAGCATCTAGGATAAGGCGTACAATCAGCAGTCCTACCCCCATGCCTGCAGTGGCTATCAGCGTGCGACCAATAAAGGTGAGCAATGAGCGCTTGAACAGTTCGCCGATACGCTGGTGCAGAAGAATGAAGAGCACTATGGCCTCACCAATGCTAGAAATCGCCGTTGCGAAAGAGAGGGCCCCCATACCCCATGAGGGACCACCAAAGAAAGCGAATGGATCAAGCAGAATTAGACTGAGCGCGATTTTAAGGATGAACTGACTTACGCTAACAATAACCGGTGTCTTACTATCGCGCATAGCATAAAATGCACGCGTGAGGATTTCAACGGCAGAGAAGCCTGCCAGACCTATGGCGAAGAAGGTGAGCGTGATCGCAGTCGATTGTGCATCACTGAGCGAGAATAGGCCATGTTGCAACAAGGCCTGGATAATTGGTAAGCCAAGGATCATCAAGCCAATGCTGGAAGGCAACGACAAAAAGAGGATACTGCGCAGTGTCTCCAGAATGATTGTCCGCACACGCTCCAGTTTCCCTCTGGAGACATACTCCGCTATGGTAGGGAAGGCAGCAGTGGACATTGCCATCCCAATGATACCGAGAGGTAGCATGACGAGCTGGTAAGCCTGGTAGTACTCTGTCTTCAGACCATCAAGTGCTGAGCCAATAGCGATTATTCCGAGCAGGCCAATCAGATAGCGGTCAACAAAGGTACTGAAAGAGAACATGGCAGCATTGATGATGCGTGGGATCATCTGTTTGCCAATCTGATAAACGGCTGGATGGCGCCAGTCAAATGAAGGCTTATAGTGCATGCCCACACTCTTCATGCCCATCAGCTGGATGCTCAGTTGCAAGACCGCACCGATTACAACACCGACACCTGCAGCATAGACTGCGAATGTTAGATCTGGATGCTGACCGTGCCCTGCTACGGCGAGAAAAAAGCCCGGAATGAGCCCGATAATGAGTCCAACATTATAGAGGACCGTGCCGATTGCAGGTAGGAGAAAATTCTGACGTGCATTTAGCACAGAGTTGACGATAACGCTTGCTCCCAGAATGACTGCCTGCCAGAGCATAATGCGAACCAGTCCAGTGATAAGGCCGATTTCGTGCTGATAATCGGCCTGTGTATAATTGGGAGCAATGGGATTGTACAATTTGACCAGCGGGCCAGCAAAAATGATAGCTATGATAGTAAGCGCAACCAACAGGGTAGTTGCCAGTGTCAGTGCCGTATCGGCAATATGCCAGGCAGCCTTCTCGTCGTCTTCTGAAATCATGTATTTGGTGAAGACGGGAATAAATGCAGAACTGAGTGCGCCGCCCGCTACGATGTTGAAAATAGTATCCGGTATCAGGAATGCCTGGTAGTAGGCATCCGAGACAATAGAGGCTCCAAATATGGCGCTAAACATGCTCTGACGTACCAGTCCCAGCACACGACTAGCGATAAATGCGCCTGAGAGGATAAAGGCTGCGTGCCCGACTCGTATCTTCTGGATCGCAGCGGTATCCTGAGCTGGTTCGGTAGATGGTATAGGTGCTGCTCCCGCTCTGCCAGTTACTACTGGCGCACCATACCCTTGGAGGTTGGGTAGCGGCTGCGATTTAACAGGGGGAGGCTGAAGCGAATTCAGCGGAAGAGGATTGGCTTCTCTTCTAGGTCGACGAAGCAGGCTGGTAAGATCTGGCCGGTTATGCTGACGCTCCCGCCGCAGGCGCTGTTGGCGTAATTGCTGTAAACGTTCCATGCGTAGCTGGGGCATGGGCTGGGAGGGCTGGGGCGGATTGAAAAACTGGTATTCCATGCCCTGACCATAGCCCAGCGATGTTCCCATATCTCGGATTGGCTCCTGATAGCGCGGTGGAAATTGTGTTGTGTGTCGTGGGCGTATAAGTGTACTGTCCTCTTCCCCTGGCGCTTGCACAGGTAATTGTGGTGGCGCAACATTGGGTGACATTGGCGGTGGTACAGGTGGTGTAGACGGTTGCTGCCCTGATGTCCCTCCAGACTGCTCTTGGTTATATTGCCAGTTATATCCTGGTTGCCCGGTAGGCCCTTGAATAGGAGGTAGTGGTGCTTGCTGGTATTCGTTTTCCATTATTCCATAAAACGTCCTTCTGGAGGGGATTGGGTCCCTGACTCTTTAATCCAGTAGCTGTAGCAATTCTAATGTCAAGGATAGCACATTGATAACATTCTGGCTAGTTTCATTCTTTTGTCTTGTCCAATCCCCGTCCGAATTTGTCCCTCGAGTACCCCAAGATTAAGATGGGCTTTATTGTATACTGCGATTACCCTGTCGAGGTGAGCTGTCCATCTGACAGAGATAAGATACTAGAGGGCACAAACCAGTAGATGGTGCAATTGGAAGCATGTGGTGAGAAGCTGTGAGGCAGAAGAAATCTACCTTTTTATCAAATTTGGCATGAAAATATAGATGCATTTGCAGATAGTATTTTATATAGGCAGTGAAGATAAAGATCTGCTGGAAATTGAATACTATTAACAAGGAGCGGAGAAAGCGAATATGCTAGCAACCGAAGTCATTCACATTCTTGATGTGATTGAAAAGCAAGATATTCTTGAATGTACATATGCTGCCAGTGATCATAGTACTGTAGCAGCTATCATTCGTGACATGTGGGAGATCAAGTGTCTCCTGGAAGATAAAAATACCAACTTCCCTTTGATGCTTACTCGTTATCAAGAGGAAAAAGCGAGCCTGACGGATGAAACACGCCTGATGTACTTTGTGATGTTTCATTTATATCATGATGAAGCAGCTATTCCTGAATTGGTCTCCTACTTAGTTAGTTGTCGAGCTGTTGCACCACGTGAGAAAGTCAAATTTTTCTCACCATGGCATCCCTTTTTCCATGCTGCAGAAGCGCTTGCCACACTTAGTCATCATCAAATTCGTGTCCCGACAGGAAGCGAAGTTCTGAACGATCTTGAGACCTTTCTCGAACATGTCGTACAGCGGAGTATGCTCTGGACAATGAGACGAAGGCAGAATACACCTCTGGTGATGAGCGAAGTGCTATTATGAGGACATTATTAGAAAAAGAGGCACCTACTCAGATTACGAATGGGGCAGCTCAACATCTAAAGGTGCATGGCGCGATTAATCGCCAAGGGTAGGGGCCTGATTTACCGCCGTGCCCTTTTTGGGGGTGTCATATTTAGGTGATCGCGTCCGTCGTATTCCTGAGTTATTAGAAAAAGAGGCAGGGAATATTGCCCCAAGAGATGCATTTCTGTGTGCAGTGAGATATAATAAGGCAGCTACCATATGATGGCCCATCCAATCCCTCTTTGCATTGATCTATAGTATAGGTAAAGTGCATGTTGGGGACCAAGAAAGCAGGCAATTTGCAATGGACAGAATGCTAGGGCAAGACCAGCTGCAAAATAATGATCGACTACAAAATAGCAATGATAGGCAACCATTACGACCCGGATCAAGTAATAGACCAAACGGCCAGCCATCTCAACAACGACCTTCGAATAACCTCAACAAGTGGCTAGTTATGATTGTTGGGATCATGCTTATCATCTATATATACACCTATTTTAACTCGACGCTCACTTCTAATTCGCCGTCACAGGTTGAACTTAGTTACACAGATTTCTACAAGCAAGTCGAGCAAAAAAATGTCAAAACAGCAACCTTTGTTGGCTCTAGTGAGATTACGGGGCACCTGAAGGCGCCTGTCAAGGGGCAGACCCAGTATCATGTGTATCAGCTCGCATATCCTGATCAACAACTCCCACAGTTGCTTACTGATAATCGAGTCGTCGTCAATGTAGAGAATGCTCCAGACAATTCGCTTTGGATCAACCTGCTGATCGGTATTTTGCCCTGGGTCTTCTTGATCGGAGCTTTCTTCTTCCTCAGCAGGAGAGCTTCACAGGGCCAGCAAGGTATCTTCAGTTTCGGGAAGAGTCGTGCGAAGCTGATTCTTGAGGATCGCCCGAGTACGACTTTTGCCGATGTGGCAGGCGTAGATGAATCCAAATATGAGCTGCAAGAGGTTGTAGAATTTCTCAAGACGCCACAGAAGTTTCAGCGCCTAGGCGGCAAAATTCCTCGCGGTGTGCTGCTAGTCGGTCCTCCTGGAACAGGTAAGACGCTATTGGCTAGAGCTGTAGCAGGCGAAGCAGCCGTGCCATTCTTCTCTATGTCTGGCTCCGAATTCGTGGAGGTGTTGGTCGGCGTCGGTGCTAGCCGTGTGCGTGACCTCTTTGATCAGGCCAAAAAGGCTTCGCCAAGTATCATCTTTATCGACGAAATTGATGCCGTGGGGCGGCAACGTGGTGCTAGCATTAACACCAACGATGAGCGTGAGCAGACGTTGAACCAGCTCCTGGTGGAGATGGATGGCTTTGATAGTCATCAGGCCGTTGTGGTTATCGCCGCAACAAACCGGCCTGATGGGCTTGATCAAGCTCTGCTGCGCCCCGGTCGCTTCGATCGTCGTGTGGTTGTTGATCGTCCCGACTGGAATGGACGTCTGGCTATTCTCAAGATTCACACGCGCAAGGTACCGCTGGATAAGGATATAGACCTGATGGCTATTGCCCGCTCGACGACTGGTATGGTCGGTGCAGATCTGGCGAACCTGGTCAATGAAGCTGCACTTCTTGCCGCACGTCGCAACCTGGATTCTGTGAACCAGCGCAGCTTTGAAGAAGCCCTGGATAAGATCCTGCTTGGGGCAGAACGTCCACTGGTCCTTAGTGATGAAGATATGAATGTCACTGCTTATCATGAAGGCGGTCATGCGTTGACAGGTGTGTTACTGGAAGGCAGTGATCCTGTCACTAAAGTAACGATTGTACCTCGTGGTCAGGCCCTGGGTGTGACAATGTACACGCCGCTGGACGATCGGTATAACTATTCGAAAGAGTACCTATTGATGCGTCTGGTCACCGCTCTTGGCGGACGAGCGGCAGAACAGGTTGTCTTTAGCCGGGTAACCACTGGAGCCGAAAATGACTTGCAACGCGTCACTGCAATAGCCCGTCAGATGATCATGCGTTGGGGCATGAGTGAACGTCTGGGTACAGTTTCCTACAGCACACGAGAAAGTCCGTTCATGACTCCAGGCGATACTGGAGTACCCACCAATTACAGCGAAGAGACCGCTGAGTTGATCGACGATGAGGTGCAAATTATTGTGCGTTCCTGCTATGATCAGGCCGTCAACCTTTTAACAGCCTATCGTCCAACTCTTAATCGCATTGCGCAAGCACTCCGACGCCAGGAAACTATTGACATTAAGCAATTGCATGCCATCATGGAGGAGACGGGGGCACCGATTGCATCAAATCAGAAACAGGTCCCGTCCCTCGCAACAGGTGTGATTGCACCACCTCCACCGCAGATTGAGCCAGTTACACCGCCAGAGATCCAATAATATTGCCTCTCTGGTAACTCTACTCAACTCGCCTCACCACCCTCAGGTGGCTCGCCTGGGTTCTTGTGGGAGGTAGATTTGGCAACCCAGGTTGCCAAATCTACCTCCCACAAAACGGCCTGCGAACGGCCGTAGGTTGTGAGTAGCCAAGAGAGAGCACCTGAATAGTTATATGTTATCGAAGAATGCACGCATGCCAGGATAATCTTTCATGACCTCATCCAGCATCTCAGAGGCCAGTGTCATAAATGTGCCTTGTCCTTCAGCAAATACTACGCTCTCATCATCTGCTAGCGTCAACTTTCCGCTCGCCTGGACCATACGACCGCGCTGTGTATCCAGTGAAGCGCGTACACGCAAGAGGGGACCATACGGCACATAGCGTCGATAGCGCACTTCTAGACGCCCAGTCATGGTCCAGGTTGGCTGGTTGGTAAGCATCGATGTGCGATTCAAGGCTTCATCGAGTACTGCTGCTGTAATGCCGCCATGAATAACACCGGGGAAGCCCTGGTACTCCTCGCCAGGCCTGAAATCGGAGACAATGGTGTTGTCCTCGAAGCGAAAGACCATCTTGAGGCCGTATGGATTCAATTGTCCACAAGCAAAACAACGCTGATAATCAGTAGTATCATTCAGTTCCATAGTAATCTTAAGCCTTCCTCGGTTAGACTATTTGCCTGAGTTTATCACAAGGATCATTCTCAGTGCCTGAAGAACTTGTTTTCTATATCTAAGCTATGGTACACTATAATCGTACATGGAGTCCAGAAAAGAGAGAACGAGCATGAGCGTTGAACAAAGGGGTCTTGCACCATTTAGATGAGTGCAGACCCCTTCCCACCTAGGTTCGTAGGAAGTTAATCTCAACTCTGTTTGAGATGGATAGAACCTGTAGCGGTTGTGAGAGTTATACTGGCTGAAGGCCCACTGCCAACCGTACCACTGGCACTTGCTCCAACCATATTTTGTTGTACCGTGACGTTGGAGAAATCGCTAGAGATAGTGCCCACGGCAGTCTTGGCGTCGGCGTGGAAACTGGCATTACTAGGCAAGCTGACATCGACATCACCTGTGCTTGACTGAAATTGATAATTCCCCCCTCCTATAGAACCACTAAAGTTCACATTGCCAGTGGCTGTCTGCAATTGGGAACTGCTAGTGAGCGAGATCTGTGTTGCATTTATGGTGCCAGTAGCATCCGTTAATGACATCTTTCCTTCAATACCCGTGACTGCTATATCTCCCGTTCCATTCTGAAGTTGCAGGTCACTTTTGGAGGGTAATGTTATATCAGCTTCGGCTCTGGCATTAGAGTTTGTGTTGGTGCGTTTGATGGTAATCGTAATGCTATTGCCGCTCTGACTATAATTTACCTGGATATCACTAGGATTGTCTCCAAACTTTGTTACTTTGACATGCATGTTGTTCGAGTTACTACCAGGCTGTATATGCACGGAACCAACATCGTTGTTCGCGATCAGCGTCGGCTGTGTATCTCCACTGAGCGTGAAGTCGCGTGTCTCCGTGTTGCTATTGCTATTGTTCCCCGCACTACTCTCTATATTGCTGTTGCTATAGTGCACTGTACTATTCTGTGAGCCTGAGCATGCTGTAATAGTGGTGAATATGGTAAGCAGTAGTAAGAAACCTACTGTTGTGACTATGGTTCGTTGCAACGTGTTTTTCAATCTTTTTTCCCTTCCATCTGTAACATAGCCTAGGGCATCAAGACCAAGGATGATGATGGTCCTCCTAATTGGCAGTTTGATTTTCCTCCATAGGTATAGATCATCATCGTCATTTTCGCAAGTCCCTTTTTGTCGGCAGGATACTGCTGCTAATGTGAGCCCGATTCTAGAGTTCACGCCCCACGATATGCGCCATTTGCGAGTCACGAGTTGGCTTACCGACATTCTGCCCCTTCTTCCTTCAAGCCTACACCTGCTGCCAACACAAAATTGCCATTCAGCGGTAGAATAGCTAAGAAGTAAGTTGCCTGCTATGGTAGAATGGCTAAGAAGTAGGGATTTGCAGAGAATGGATCAGTTTCTTGGCAGGGAAAAAGGAACACTTGTGGTTCTTAGGAGGACAAACGATCATGAATATGTCAATGGTCGTCCAGAGCCAGCTTCTGGCCACCAAATTCTTTATGCCTACGGTCTCGGGGACGCTGATCTCGCGTCCTCGCCTAAGCAGCTTGCTTGCAGAGAGTCTCAAGTATCCCCTCACGCTCATTTCTGCCCCTGCGGGCTTTGGCAAGACCATGTTACTGTCTAGCTGGGCACAATCGTTGCCTGCAAGCCAGGCCCTAGTAGCCTGGGTATCTCTGGATGAGGAGGATAATGAACCTCGGCTCTTCTGGACCTACGTCCTCTCCGCGTTAGATCAGCAACAAGCTGAACGCTTTACGCCTCTATTGAAATACCTACAATCTCCGGAGACACCACCACTAATGTACGTCCTGACGATCCTCATCAATCGTGTACTGGACAGTCAAGAGCACCTTGTGCTTATCTTGGATGACTATCACCTCATCACCGAGCAGCAGGTGCATACCACCCTCTCGTATCTGATTGAGCATCTCCCTCCTCAATTGCATATCATCCTAGCAACGCGTGTTGATCCTCCTTTGCCACTCTCACAACTGCGGACACACCAGCAACTGCTCGAAGTGCGCACCGAGCATCTGTGCTGTACCGTGGAGGAGACCAAAGCCTTCTTCAAGCAGGTGATGAACACCCAACTCCCAGAGGAGATGATCCAGGAGGTAACAGCTCGTACAGAGGGCTGGTTGGTCGGCTTGCACTTGCTCGCTCTTTCCTTGCAAGGTCGTCTCAATCCAGCCACCTTGTTGGAGGAGGTCAGCGGAGATCAGCGTTACATCCTGGACTACTTGACCGAGGAGGTCCTCCAACGGCAATCGCCGGAGATGCAAACCTTTCTGCTCTCTACCTGCATCCTGCAACGGCTCACGGCTCCCCTCTGTGATGCTGTGGTGCAGCGGAGTGGTAGTCAGCAGATGTTGGAATGGTTGGAGCAGGCCAACTTATTTGTGGTGTCCCTCGATAGCAAGCGTCAATGGTACCGCTACCATGCCCTCTTTGCCGAAGCCTTGCGTTACCGACTGGAGCAGACGCATGCTGATCTCGTGCTCATTCTGCACCATCGTGCTAGCCTTTGGTATGCCGAGCACGACCAGACGACTGAGGCTATTCTGCATGCCTTCTATGCCAAAGAGTGGCAGTGGGCTGCTGATCTCATCGAGCAAAGGAGTCTCCCAATGATGTCGCTCACTTGGGGAGTAGGTGAGCATGAGATGGTCCTGCTCCGACAGTGGCTGGAGCAGCTGCCAGCAGATATCGTACAGCCCCGACCCCGCCTTTGTCTTGCCTGTTGCCAGCTGTTGTGGGCGGTTGCCCCACAGACGAAACTTCAAGCTTGGTTCGATGCAGCTCAAACGTCGCTGACGGCTTCGCTCATGGCGCAGACACAGGCGGATGTCTCATCTTCGATCCTCACTCTCCAAGCACGGCAGGAACTGGAGAATCTGCTTGGTGAAGTGATTGCCCTTCGTGCCATCCTGCAAAGCTATCAGGAGGATGGACAAACAGCACTCCCGCTCTGTCAGCAGGCCCTTGCCCTGCTCTCAGCAGACAATCTCGTCGTTCGTGCACATGTCACACATGCTCAGCTCCTAGCTTCTTATGTTTCTTCCGCCAACGATGCTGTAGCTGCTATTGAGAGTGGGTTCCAAGCGAGTTCTCTGGCTCAGGAAGCAGAGCAGACTGCTCTCGCTCTTCTTGTCATGGGCTCAACGGCCGTACCCATGCTAGGAGCAGGACAGTTGCACGAAGCACAACGGCTGACCCTACAAGCGACTCAGTTGGGGACGCAACTGGAAGGACTTACATTGCCCGAAGTAGGCTTGCCCGCCATCTTGCAAGCGGACATCCTACGCGAGTGGAACCAGTTAGATGCAGCAATGGATCTCGCAGGAGAGGCTATCTCGCTCTGCCAACAGACTGAATCGGTCGCATCGCTGGCTTTTTTACTCCCTGGGTATGCGGTTCTGCTGCGTATCCATCTGTCGTGCGGAGATCTGGATGCGGCACGCTCAGTTCTCCAGCAGTATGAACAGATCTGCGTGGGCATGAACCAGCCTACCTACATCTATATCCATTCCCTCCTCACTACAATCGACCAAGTCCGACTCTGGCTGGCTTGTGGAGAACTCGACCGTGCCACGCGCTGGGCCGAGGAGCTGGATCTGAGAGAGCGGCATGGCACTGTCTTTGCGCATGAACGTGAAGAGGTAGCGTGTGCCCGCATCTTCTTAGCCACGGGCCTGCATGATCTGGCCTTGCAGCGACTAGAGCCTGGCCTGCAGAGAGCCACAGCAGGCCAGCGCTGGGGCCACGTGATTGAGATCCGGCTCTTGCAAGCTCTGGCTCACCAGATGCTCCACGAGGTGCCACAGGCCCTCTCTGTCCTCTCGGAGGCAATACGTTTGGCCGAGCCAGAGGGCTACATTCGCAGTTTCGTTGACGAAGGGGTCCCCATGGCAGCTCTGCTCTCCCAGTTGCGCGAACAGCAACACAAAGCCGGGCCAACCCCCTACCTGGACACGCTGCTTACTGCATTTCAGGAGCAGAGCCAAGCGCAGAAATGTCCACCAAGGCGGAGAAGGTAAGAAGCGTATAAGCCGTCAGGCAGGCACGAGAACTCAGTCTGCTTGATGAGGAGCCCTGACCTCTTTTTTTGGGGCTTGCCGTGCCACCTTCAGGTGGGGCACCGGGGTATCTGTCTGTCAATGTGGTATACTCCTTTCTTGCTACTCATATATTGATATATTGACATCTATGCTATGCTACTTCTTGTAGTACATTGACAACGGAATAGTGTTTGTGGGTTCCAAGCTAAATCGTTCGCTTGGGTAAAAGCACTAGCGTGTTTCACCAATGTCACTCTCTTTCTACTGCCAGGAGCGAAAACCAAGCTCCTGATGAGGAAACAAAAACCACGTTTCCGCACATGTTAGACTGAGTAACTACCCTGGGGCTCAGGGAAAGTCATGCCTGTGGAGGCGATATAAGACTGGCTGTCGATGCAACTGCAATCTCCAGTGAAACAGGAAAGCCTACTTGTGAGAGTAGGAAGCCCCTAGCTTTAGCTATGGGGTGATGTCACTTTGACTGGACTATTCTAGTAGACCCACGAGGGAAACAATATGGCAAAGACACTTAATACACAGGAAACTGCTACTGCCCAGGATGAAGCTAAAAAGCAGCGCAAGAAGCAGGCCAAACGCGAGGCAAGACAGATGCTCAAGATCGAAGAGGCCAGAAAGGATGTACAAAGGGCCGAGCAAAAGTTTTCTAAGGCTCAGTCCAACCTTGAAGCCAGTCAAGGCCGTTTACGCGAACTGGAAGAGGGACTTGCGCAGGTTCGCAATGGACATGTTGAACAACCAGAGCCATCAGTTGTTGCAGATCCAGTAGAGCAATCTCAGGAGCAGCTGGAGGAGACGAAGGTTTCCGATGAGTGAGATCTCACTCGCGGCTTATGCCGTGCGAGCGAAGTCCTCTGTCAGCCAGATTTTTTGGTTTTGAGTATCTACCAGCACATCAATTCCTATGATGTTAGCATTTGAAAGGATATTCTGGCGATGTCCGTCATCGGGCGGCTTCTCGTTTAGCATGTCCTGGTCTAAACTGGTCGCAGCGTTCGTGGGATGGAGATAGTCCGAACTCTCTCCAATATTTTCGGCTGCGAGTGTCCAATTTACTCCTGCCTGACAGATACGAGTGCCGAGAGCGGGCTCATTTTTCCTAGTTCAGCCGTAACTCCTCTGAGACTTTAGGGAAACTCTTTGGGATCAAACTCTAGCAGCTTTTTTCCATTCCACGTTTCAGCGAGCATAATACAGTAGCCATCGGGGAAGTAAAGGTCATACCTCCAATTATAGTAAGCAGGCCAAATAAACCTTTTGAGGGTACCGGGAGGAAAATGGGCTATCTGTCTGTCTGGTAATACTTCAAGTCGCCCGCCATGCTCTTGCATGACCCTCTGAACATGCGGAACGAAATCGGGGAGAAAAGGCTCAATATCGATACTCCCTGGAACGGGTATATCTCCATGGAGCGGTCTAGCTGTCATGTCTTTTACCTCTACTAGACTAACACAAACGGTATTAAGGGCATAATCTGTTTTACACAACATATTCATCTCATCTAAAATCCTCTGTGCAATCTCTTCCGGCACTGGGATTTTGACGAGCATACAAGCGACTGCTTGTTTTAGCATCCTCCCTCGAAACACCTCTGTCGATAGACCGTGGCTATTGAATATGGTCATGAAATCCGGTACCCATCTTTGGGTGGCACTGGTGGACGGAAATATGTTTATCTCCTCTTCACCAATTCCTGAATGAAAACGTGCTGCACCGCTCAAAATAGCCTCCCTTCCAGACGTTGTCGATATCCATGTATTGAGAGTACCATGATTTTTCTTACCTGTCAATAAAGAATCGCCCTTATACGATTGGTTTCATTATATTGGTTTAAGTGAAGCAACTCAATTTTAGCAATCGTGAGAAAGTCGTGATTCTGTTAAAATCACAACAAAAAGGAATGGTGCCAATGATTAGGCTCAGGGTCAAAGAGGTAGCCGAAGCGAAGGGATTGAACATGACAAAGCTATCTCAACGGTCAGAGGTCAGCTTCACGACCGTCAAATCGATGTTTCGCAACCCATATAGGTCAGTCAATACCGAAACGCTGGATAGGCTAGCGAAAGCGCTAGGCGTATCGGTGTTTGAATTGATGGAAGAGGTGTCAGAGGAGGAAGCGAAAAAGGAGCAGAGAAAGTGATCCCCTACAATTTCAATTTACCCCTATTCGTGTGATCCGCATTATACTTTAGCCATGCAGATAATCGAATCGCCTGCACCGCTCAAGCGTCAATACTTAACAAGCAAAATATTGGAGACACAGGATCTCGCGATTGAAGGCATTCCTTTGTTCCGATCGCGTGTCCAGCTTGACGAAATCTTTATTCCTATGCAACTGCGACCTCATCAGTCAGACATTGATCAGCTGTTGACACAGGAGCAAAGCAAACTGCTTCGCAAAGGTATCCAAGGAGGCAAAGTTGCAAAAGAAGTGGAATATGTGCTTATTGATGCTGAACGATAACATGAGCTTCTTTTGAGAAAAAATGATAGGATTGAGATAGAGGATCTCTGGCAACGTTTGACGAGAGAGCATCCTGCAGCTGTCATCCAGGGTTATCCTGGTATGGGTAAGAGTACGCTGCTGTTACGCCTGACACTGTATATGGCACGCCGGGGACGAGGAGAAGCTGACCCATTAGAAGAGCTGTCTCCTATGCTCATGCCGATTTTTATTCGTTTGGGCAGATACGCAACTTTCCGCCAGCAGGCCAAAGATGATCACAACCCTAGTATCTGGAAGTACCTGTCCTCGGCACCTAAAGAGCTTGAGGAACTGGGCTCTCCTGACATGCTGGCGTGGTTACGCCGCTGTTTAGAGCGTGGTCAATGCCTGATCTTGCTTGATGGTCTTGACGAGGTGAGTGATCCAGCAGAACGCTTTGAGGTGCAGGAAGCTATCAAGTCTTTTATCAGGGATGTGTGCAGTAAGGCCAGTGGAAAGACAAGCTATAATCGTTTCCTGATAACCGCGCGTGTGGCTGGCTACGATCCAGAAGCTTTTACTGGCTATCGTCACTATACCATTGCTGAACTGACTCCTGAGCAGATCGCGGCATTCTTGCCGCGCTGGTGTCGTGCGAGTGTACGCAGTGATGTGCAAGAGCAAAATGCTACAAAGGAAGAAATCGAAAAAAAGATATCCAGGGACGCGGCAGCCATCGAATTGTGCCACCTCTGCTGGGCCTTACAGGACTTCCGGAGGTTGGCAACTTTCAGCCCTTATCTCCCCCGATATCTCCCGATCTTGATATTATTGATCTTGCTCTTGCCGCTCTCTCTTTCCTGGGAGCAAAGGGTCCAGCAGGAGAATCTCTGAAGCAAGTCCGTCCGCGATTTGAGCAGCATCTGCAACAGCTGGCCGAGTATTCACTGCAAAGTGGTATCCTCATCACTCCTGCTGTCGTGCCATTGCGACAAGAAAACTATCGTCGCTATGAGAAGTGTGTTCAACAATGGTATGAGTTGTACAACGATGTGCAAAAGCGAAAACAGGTTACTGAAAAAGATAGAGCTACTTGTGTCAGTATCCATCAACAACTGTTGGAGTCTGTTGAAGAGGTATGTTATCCGGCTGAAACGCATATATTGTGCATGTTGCAGCACTCACAATGCCATTCTGATCGACCTTTGCAAGCTACCTGGCAAGACTACCTATGCCAGCAGATGAACACTGGCACCTATATCGATTATCAATCATGCGCTTTACTATGGGCCATACTCTTCCCCGAGCAGCAAGCACAGCAAAATCTCGCTTCTGTGCTACTAGAACACTTTTCTGATAATACAAAGCTCCAACGTTATGCACAGCGTTTCCTAATAGGTGTAGTAAATGATTTGAGAGATTTGAGAGACTTGATAAACTGGAGATACTGGAGAGACTTGATAAACTGGAGATACTTTAGAGACTTGATAGACATGAGATACTGGATAGACTTGAGAGACTTGGAAGACTTGATAGACCGGAGAGACTTGAGAGATTTGAGAGACCGGAGAGACTTGAGATACTGGAGATACTGGAGATACTTGCTACTTACGGAACAAGTAGTACTTGAGATTGAGCAACGCCTGCATACTTGTAGTGAGGCTGAACGTGCAGAATTGCTCACTATACTGTTTGGACGTGTGTTACACATACAGAGGGTTGATGAAACAGACACAGAGGTGGAACAAGAGGTGCAGCGTATAGTGCAAGTAGCTTTGCCTTTTGTACAGCCTGACACCGATGCCAGGGATATTGTGCTGGACATCGTGCGTTGCCTTCCTGCAAATATGCAGCAAGCACTGACATATGCCCTTGACTTTGCACAACGCACACAGGATCATGATTTGCAAAGGGCTTGTGAGAGGAATTGAGAGGGATGGGGCATAGGTTGCGCTGGAGAGGGGGCGAATGTCGAGTATTGATGCGATACGTGAGGCTGGGGAGAAGAGATTGAAACGGAGAAAGGATGAGATGGAGCAGGATAAGGGAAAATAGAAAAAGAAGCCCCCACGGACGCGATAAATCGGGTCCCTACACTCGGGCAATGAATTGCCATAGAGAACCGATGTATCATTTTTTGCATCCTAAACAATATATGCTCTTTCTGTATAATAAATATTGACCGAAAACAAGGAAAATGGCAATAATAAAATTTTATATTAATTTTTATACATTATTGAATAATATATAGCAATTCATTGTCCGTCATATAGGGACCCGATTTATCGCGTCCGCTTGAGGTAGGTAGCAAAAAAGGTCAGCACGCGATACGTATATTCTTCATTGTGGGCATAGAATGCTCCTGAATGTCCACCGTTAGGGGCAATCCACTGCTCTTTAGGCGACTTGGCGGCGGCGTAGAGTTGATGCTCGCCAGATAAGGGTGTTGTTGTATTTGCATCGTCAGCACTATGGATAAACATGACAGCGCGAGGCGAGACGTGGCTGATGGTATCTAAGGGATGCCCGTCGCTTCGCATAAGTGGCTCACATCGCGACGCCTCTTCGAGATCTGTCTAGCAGGCAAGTCGTAGAGCGACATGTCTTCAGAGGTGGCGTTAGGTAGCGTTTGTGTTAGCCCATATGATGTGATGATCAAGTATGGGCACTTTGACCACTCTTATTGCTTCTATTGCACTTTCTATCTCCACACGGGACGACTTTTGCTGTCACCGACACACAGAATAGTGATGCGCTGCTTCCCTCTTTCTCCTCTCCACGGTTTTGAGAGAGCTTGGCAAGAGCATCTAGATCGCCTCTTCTTGTCAAGAGCACTCTTCTCATTATGCTCTGTTCATTCTACAATGTAGCACCGCAGATAGGCATCCTCTATGTGCTGATCAAACATAGACACTTTAACTACTCTTATTCTGTCTATTGCAATTTTCTATCCTATAATGTAATCTTTTATTATGTTTGTTTTTGTCTCTTTACGATTCGCTCATGGGATACTATGCTGACCATCGATGAAGCCGAGGCTTTCGCTGTTTCTGCGGTAATCCGTAGCATTGACAGGCACAAGACACCCCAAGTTTTGAGGGAAGAGCTTGGCTAGCTGATCTGGCTAACTGGAGTAACAGAATCTAGTGATTTACAATAAACAATCAGGTTTATTGGTAGTATTAAAAATAAAAATGAGATATCAAACAAGTAGTGTAAAATAGGAGTGTCATGGCTATTAAAACAGAAAATCAAGAACAAGCCTATGTAGCGGCTATGAGTGGACAAGAAGTGTATTTCCTCATTGGTAAAGGATATCAAGTTCTAGGACTTGTTTCAGGTGCCTGTGCGTTTTCTATGGGGACACTGACAACCATAGTGACGAAAATAAAGGGAAGCATGCCTGGGGAAGTGAAAGGCTTCACTGAAGCGACGTACCAAGCACGTGCACTGGCGTTCTCTCGTATGCAATCCGAAGCTGATCGGCTGGGAGCGGATGGCATTATTATCAATTATATGAATATAGAGTACACATATGGTCATCACTTAGTAGAGTTTGTTGTGCGAGGAACAGCAGTTCGTTTCGTGGGTAGCGATGGCAGTAAGTTGCCAAGCGAGCAAGATCAAGTGATCATTGCGGTCAAGTAATAGAAGTCTTAAATTATAGGTAGTGGGTTATACAGAGAGGATAATCCTAGTTCGCGTGCGAGTGTGAACTCCGATCAAAACAGGAACTCTGTGGAGTCTTCTGATCTGTCAGATCATCCTCAAGAGACCCACTACCCATCATCTAGTTGGGATAGGGTTGGAAAGTATACGTGCGTATGCCCCCGATCTTATGCTAGTGCACGATGCACTCGGAGGTATAGGATACGAGCCAGAGGGAACAGTGTATTGTACTTTCGAGCGAGGGTTAGTCTAGCATGCAGACGTTCAAGGCAGCCTTGTCCTGGTGGTTGCCTCCTAATTAGCATACAGGTTATACCGGATTAAGCACTGCTTCTAGGTTCTTCAATTCATGGAAACGGAGTAACCAGCAGCCGTAGTTCATGCCACCTCCGACAGCGGGTAGCGCCATCCATTGTCCCTCGCGGAGATGTCCCAGGCGCAGCATCTCGACTAGCGCCATACCGATACTGGCATTCGAAAGGTTTCCATAATAGTGGTAGTGATCGGCCAGCTTCTTCATTGTCGCTTGAGGCCAGCCATAATCATTAATCAGGAGTTCGCCCAGGCGATAAGTCATACGAGAATTGGCCTGGTGTGGCACAATGTGCGATAGCTCGTCTGGACTCAAGCCTGCATGGCGGCAAAGCGCATCGACGCATTCAGCCATGGCACGCGGAGCCTCACGATAGACTTCCTTGCCATTCATCTTAGTATAGCCCACCAAGTACTGGGAAAAAATCTGGTTCAATTCTTGTCCCCGCCCCTCTTTATATAATTGCAGAATCTTCATATCAACTTCTGCCATCTCAAGAGCATCTTTGCGCAGGGCACTCTGATAGAAAAGGGACTGTGCCTGGCGAGTATCGGAACCATTGATCAGATAGGTGTCCTCATCACCCTGCTCCAACAAGTATGCGATAGCACCTTCACCGAAAAGTGAACTCGTCTTCCAATCGAGAATATGCATGATATTGGGAAGAAGTGCTTCCGATGCCACCATTAAAACCAGCTTGGCAGAATTGGTAGCAAGGATCTCAGAACAAATCTGGAATGCCTCTGTCTGACAAGCACAGGCGCCTTTGAGCGTTGTTGTACGAATGGTGCCACATCCCAGGCGTAATTGTAACAATCCAGCAGTAGTAGGAAAGGCATCGTTGTCGGAGGAAGAAGCGGCAATGATAGTGTCAATTTCAGAGGCGTCACGGCCAGCACTGGCCAGTGCACGTCGAGCGGCAATCTCGGCCATATCAATCAGTAATTCTTCACGTGGTGCGGTTGGATCGTCGATCAGACCAGGAGCGTCGGCCCCAGCCATCTCGCGGCAGAGTCTGAGTGTGCTTGCTCGCACATGACGCATCTTCAGTCCCGTTACCCGCTCCAAGTCCTCAGCATTACGTTGACTGCCGAGGTGACTTGAGATGTAGGCGAAGAACTCGTTGGTGATTATCCCTTTAGGAGCATAGCCACCCAGACCAACTAATCGCACTCTGGCTCTAGTATAAATATGGGGAAGAACGTATGTATAATTTGGCCACTGGCCAGTATCAGCGTGTATAGAACGAGGACTTTTATCGCTCATCTCATCTCATTTCGCGGCGCGAAAACCCATCCTCTTCACTGGATTGGGAGCAGCGCCGCCTCTCCTTTGTTCGCTTTTCCGTTCAGTATAACATATTCATGGGCTATCTGGTTTGTTCTGTTAACAGAGGGGCTATCTAAAAGTCTTCAGAGAATCCATAAGGAGGTAAGACTAAACTTACCCCCTCTATTGAACTCGTGATAGGGTTGAACTAGATGCAAGCACATTTTATCAGGCATGTAGGAGGATATGGCTGCTCACGTGTAGCCCTGGTTCATTCCTCAATAATGTTGAAGCGTCAGGAATCCAGTACTACCAGCGATTGCGACGATCACGACCACTATCGCGACCACCGCCCCGGCCACCTCGGCCACCGCCATAGTTACTACTGTTACTACTGCCGCTGTAGCTGCGATCATCCCGACGGGGAGGACGAGAGGCACGCTGTACCTGGAAACAATCACTACAATAGACCGGACGATCTTCACGAGGCATAAATGGAACAACGGTAGCACGGCCACAGGTAGCGCAGATGGCTTCATACTGCTCGCCACGAGTGGCATGCGAACTAGAAGACTGCGAGCCACGACGAGCTGCTCGACAGTCTGGGCATCGACCGGGCGTATTGGTTAACCCCTTACTAGCATAAAATTCCTGTTCACCAGCAGTAAAAGTAAAGTCATTGCCACAGTCGCGACAAACAAGGATGCGATCCCGGTAGCCCTCATTAGAATTCATGGGTACTTGTTCCCCTTCTTCAAGAAACACTTTCGTTCCGTTGACATATACAACTTTCAGACACAGACACAGACTCAGGTACAGACAAGACATATGCCTTTTTACCGACAGAAGCAGCAAAAACGGAGTAATATATCTTGAGGTGGCTTTCAGGTAGTGATTCCTCGCGACCGGCTAGCGGAACGATACCGGGGGATAGGATATTACTTACCAAGAGAGATCGCTGTCCCTCACCACATTTTCATTGTAACATATATATCCGCAAAAAGCATTACCTTATTGACCTTATTAGTATTAAAAACCCGCCTTCAGTCCTTCAGCCCTTGTCTATTGACGCATCTGAACAAGTGTGCTATTCTCTCACCATCTGATGTACATGAATACTTCCACTCCAAATTAACGGAACAAAAAATACTCATGTTCTGCGGCCGCCGGAGGGGTTATTGAGTTCAGCAGCTTCCAACCGATCTCGCACACCTTTGAGGCCCACCCAATTGCGTCGGGTACATACAATTACTGATCGTTTCTCAATGGCAAATACCTACTTGATTGTAGAGGAGCGGTTTGTCGTGGTCGATCCCGGCTCTGAGCTGAATGTCAACCAGCTACAGGGTTATCTTCAGCGGTTCTTGCGAAGGCCAATCACTGATATTGATCTGATTGTATTAACTCACCTCCACTTCGGCTACACTACGGGTGTAGAGATCCTTCGTCATCTCTGTAATGCACCAGTTGCTGCCTCCTCAGTTGTCCGAAGGTTAGCGGCAGTACAGCGAGACCGGGAGGTCTGCGCTACTCTAAGTCATATTGTAGAAAGAGTGTTACCGGGTACATCACGCCATTTCGATCTGTTTCCAGCAAACTATGAACGTCAGGTGAAGCTGATCGACCTCTGGCTCGATGATGTAGAAGGTCTGCCTAATCACCCAGACTGGCGCGTGATTGCCAGCCCTGGGCATACGCCTGAAAGTCTCTGTTTGTATAATCCCTTCACCTGGGAACTTTTGTGTGGAGACACGATTGCGATCCAGGAAGGCACTCCCCTAGTTCGCCGTGGAATCAATCACCACCAGATTGAAGAGATGTTGCGCGTATTACGTAGTTTACAGGTGCATTACCTCTATCCCACTCACGGTCGGTGTATTTTAGGGCTCTCTCCCTTAAGCAACATAGCCGTGGAATAGGCACAGCCGGGCCTTCCTATAGTCTAGACCTTAGTTCTTTTGCCTACTTGGTAATTTCAAGCGCATGGGACCCCCCCCGGTTCGTGGTAGAGGTGGCAAGACAGGAGGAGCAACGGTAGAAACTGGTGGAGATGTTGTATCAACCTCTTTAGAGTTCCCAATGAGAGGCACAGGCTGGCTAACTCCAGTCTGTAAATCCTGCGTAGACCGCCATGTATGTCTGTTCAGCGGATCGTCCTCTGCTGAGGGAACATCCTTCTGTTCGGCTAGAACAAAGACAAAACGATGTGTACCGATTTGCAGCAGGTCATTGGACTCGAGTAGCGCTGTACCACGTACAGGTCGTTTATTCAGCAGAACCCCGTTGAGGCTCTCACAGTCAGTCAGGTAAACGCGGCCATTGTCCCAAGCCAGTTCGGCGTGATGTCGTGAAGCCATATCATCATCTAGCCAGATATCACACTGTTCATCGCGACCAAGAGTTGCAATGGCACGCTTGAGTGCCAGACGCTGTCCATGAAAACTGCCACTGTAATACTCAAGCCAGCCCCAGGGTGTGTCTTTGCTAAAAACAAAAGGAACCTCCACTCCGGGCTGATAACGGGGAGGTCGATACGTCGTTGTAGAATGTTGCATACTTGCAAGACTCAATGCTGTAGTAGTGGAGGAACGTGGAAGAGCAAAGAGGCAGTAGAAGCCTGTTATCCCCAGAGGTACTACCCAGCCACAAAGTGCGATATAGAGCAGTATGCCCACAACCTCATACACTGAGAGCAGAGCCCGCTGAGCATTAAAGCGGCTATTGAACCAGATAATAGCAGGAAACAATAATAATGCTGAAATCACACATATAACGGTCACGCTTGCTAGCTGACGCGTCCTACCGCGCCGACGCAGAGCTGAGTACAAAACATTGGTGGCGATGGCAAGCATACAGCATGTTAACCCGCCATACCAGCCAGCGTTAAACCAGATTGGGAAGTCTACCATTACACGTTCCTCCTCACTTACAACATGGGACCCACATGTGCATTGCGAGCATCACTCATCAGGATGGTATCGACAAGCGTGTGGGCCTTTGCGTGTTGCCTGTAGACGGCATCTGCGTGCACATTGGCCGAGTCTGCCGCAATGTTGTTATTCATATCTACCGCGTCCCAATATTCGAAGTTCTTATTATCCTTAGTTGTTGCTATCCCCAAAAAGGCATGCCCAGGTATAATAACGATCTCGGCATGCAGTCCTATACGTTCAACAGCCGAAGCCAGTACGTTTGTGAGCTCAATACACATGCCACTATGTTGTAGCAATACCTCAGTTGGTAAACGAATATTCTGATTCAGGTTATCCCCAACACCTCCGTTGCCATAGGGAATATCCTCCTGGACATAGTGCATTTGATAATTCAGGCGTAATGTGTCATAAATAGCATCGACCTGATCAACAACTTGCTGGGGAGATGCTGATAGGTATCCAATTAGTGCAGAAGGAACAGGAGTCTCTTGCTCCGTCAGATGTGTCATCGCTTTTGATACCAGTTGGGCAACTGCTGGATCATCAGGAGTCACCCAGGCGGCAATCTGCAAGCGATTCGCCTGTGTCCAGTGCATCAACCAGCGCGAATACAGCGTCAGGGGAATATCCTGGATGTAGTACGGTCGTCCCTGCGTATCCGTCACATGTATGTCCAGCATAGTCTGTTCGTCAGCAGTTAGCGTCTGTAATGCGTAATCTAGCATTGGCGGAATAAAAGCGCACGTTTGCGTATTTCCTGTCGCCGTCACCGTCTGTACTTGCGACTGGCTAAACCCTTTAATGGTGATACCGATGAGCAAGGTTTTTGAGCTGCTACTGCTATAATCAACGGAGAATAGGGAATATTGCGTAGACATATAAGACCGGTAGAATGCGCTAAAAATTGATTTTGGAGTGTGTACACAAATACGTACTGGAGTCTGTCCACCGCAATATGCTTGTGTTGCCAGACTCTCCTGTTGATAGCGCATATAGGCCAGTGCCCCGCCGACGACATACACGCTAGAAAGCGTGATGAGTATTGCGAAGATGAAGAATAGCACTACCAATTTTTTGCTCATCTATTTTTTCCGTGCACATCATAGCAAGAGATTTAGCGGGTGAATGATATCACCTTGTACCATTGTGAGCAACTCGGTGGGACTTGTGGGGGAAGCGAGCCACCTTTTCGGGCGTATCTACCGGTTGGTATTGACCCCAAAATATAGAACGTTTCGCAGCAAACTCCTATAAACATGCTATAATAAATCGCATCTATTCAGGCCATCTAGATTAGAGAAAAGTCATCCATGCATCAACAATTTGATACACCGATCGAAGGTGAAGAAGATCATCCTTCACGTAACAACACCCTGCGCTCTATCATTTTAGGATTGCTCTGGGCTCGTCCCATGAGCGGCTACGATATCAAACAGACCTTTGACCGGGCTATCGCCAGCTACTGGAATGCAGGTAACAGCCAGATCTATACAACGCTGAAGCGTCTGCATAAAGCTGGGCTGGTAGAAGTCGAAGTGATTGTGCAGACTACACGTCCTAACCGCAAGGTCTACCGCTTGACAGAGACTGGCTATGCAGAGATTGCACACTGGCTGGAGGAAGTAGTACCAGAACGCTTTACTAAAGACGAATTTCTCACCAAACTCTTCTTCTGCGGTGAGACAACCGATATTGTAGCTCTAGAACATCTACGTGGACACCGTGAAAGCTTGCTGAAACAACTGGCTCACATGGAGTGGGCTCGGCAGGAATACGGTTCTCGGCCCACACGACGTCCTCGCCTGCTTGAATACCAGATGCTGGTACGCGAATATAAAGAGGCCGTGCTCAAAGCCGGCTTGGAGGTCACCGAGCGTGCTATTGCAGGGCTAGAGGAACGGTTGAATATAGAATGAGGAAGAAATAGGTACTTCGTTCTCTGATGATCTCTAGCTGAACTGCCATCCGTGCATGCGGTAAATGGCTAGCGTCTGCTGATCACCGGGAAGGTAGCTGACCATTGAATAGTTAGTTACGCCGGTAAATACAGTTGTAGCCGTACGCAAGGTAATGCGGCCAAGCTGGCTATGTTGCATCCGGAACACAAAGGAGGGAGATGGTCTGCCACGCTGGTAGAGTGAGGAAGAGATGCGCCGGAAGTCTGGTGATTCGCGTAATTGCCTCCACAAGGCCTTGTATTCAGGTAAATGTGTAATCCTGCTAGTGTGGTACTGAAAGTCGCTCACTAGGCGACGAACAAGGTTTTCCCAGCCAAGAAATAGTCGGCGTCTAGATGGATCAAATAGTAAAGCCAGCATATGTAACCTGTCGTTGCGTGCCACATGCTCTTGTACCTCGAAAAGTATCATGGCTGCCTCGTTCCACGAAGGCACATACCATAGCTTGTCCAGTGAGTGTGCCGGATAGGATGTATTGTGCACAAGCAAGCTGGCAAGTTCTCCCATATCGAGCAGAGTGCTTTCGATCTGCTCCTGATCGAGAAATTGGCCAGTGAGTGCGGTATAAGCCTCGAATAGGTGCTGGCGCTCGTTACTCGCCAATTCCAGTGCACGGACGATATTCTGTACTACCTGAGGCGACGGATTGGCACGCTGTCCCGTTTCTAGATGGTAAATATAGGTACGCGAGAGACGTGTAGCATGTGCAAGTTGCCCTTGTGACATGCCACGTTCCTGGCGGAAACACGTAACAAGTTGTGCGAACTCAGATACCTTCTCCATAGACCCCAGATTACTCTGCATGATTAAACTTTTATCAATACATTTTGTTAACTCTCTGCTCATTATAACGCAAAAAATGTTAGCTGGCAACGTGTTCATGTTTCCTGACTGTGACATATAATTATGGTTAAGTGGGTTATCGTTGTTTTCCGGGCGACAAAGAGGTTGCCCTAGCACCACACAAAGCGGTGCTTCTATGGAGAAGAGTCATGGATCGCATTTCTAACCCATCGGTAATCAACAACCTTCAAGTTGAGCAGTGCTCATCTGATCAGCATGAGCGTCCTTACCCCTGGCTTCAGCATTATGAGGAAGCTGTGCCTGTGCACCTTGAACTTCCCGATCGTCCTTTGACCTGGCTTCTGGATAAGGCTGCTAACCATCATCCCAATCAGGCGGCATTTATCTATTATGGGTCCAGGATCACCTATGCTCAGTTCTCTAACCTGGCTAATCGGTTTGCAATTGGTTTGCAGCGTTTAGGCGTACAGAAAGGGGACCGTGTCGCCATCGCGCTTCCCAATATTCCGCAATTTCCCATTGCTTTTTATGGTGCGCTGAGGGCTGGAGCCGTAGTTGTACCAACAAATCCCCTCTACACCGAGCGCGAGATGCAGCACCAACTGGTAGACTCAGGGGCGAAAATCATCGTAATGCTCGACACGCTTTACTCGGTTGTGCGGAAGATTCGTCAGCAGACGGCCCTTGAACATGTTGTCGTCGCCAATCCTGCCGACTTCCTCTCACCGTCACTGCGTCTGCTTTATCCCCTGCAAGAGCGTTGGAGCAAGAATACCCAACTGGGTCTTACAAAGAGTGATTTCGCTCAGGACCCAACCTTGCACAGAATGCAGCCGATGCTTGTATCTCGCACTAAGGGGGGCATCGAACTATTCAATCTGCCAGTGCCCACCAGAAGCGAAGATCTTGCTGTCCTCCTGTACACTGGCGGTACCACCGGGCTATCCAAAGGGGCAATGTTGACCCATCGGAATCTGCTGGCAAATACCATACAGACGTGGAGCTGGTTCCCTGGAACACAAGAGGGTGCAGAGACGACAGTGTGCGTTATCCCTTTCTTTCACGCTTATGGCTTGACTGCTGCGATGAATGTCTCGATTCTTAGTGCGGCGACAATGATCTTAGTACCTCGTTTTAAAGCCAAGCATATCTTGGACCTCATTCATCGCTATCATCCGACTCTCTTTCCTGGCGTTCCTACTCTTTATGTCGCTATCATGCGTGAGTTAGGTAGACGTAGTTATTCTTTGCAATCCATCAAATGTTGTATGAGCGGTTCTGCACCTCTGCCAGCTAAAGTGCAGGAGGAATTCGAGGAACTTACCCACGACAAGCTCGTAGAAGGTTATGGCTTGAGTGAGGCTTCACCCGTCACACACTGCAACCCACCGACAGATCAATGCCGTAATGGCAGCATTGGTCTGCCTTTACCAGACGTGGAAGCTGCTATCATGAATAGTCAAACGGGCGACTTGCTACCAGTCGGAGAAATGGGTGAGATTGTGGTGAAGGGGCCGAATATTATGCAGGGCTACTGGAACCGCCCAGAGGAGACACAGGCCACCTTTACCAATGGCTGGATGCGCACTGGTGATATTGGCCACATGGATGCAGACGGCTACTTCTATGTCGTTGATCGCGCTAAAGATTTGATTATCGCCAGCGGCTTCAATGTCTATCCCCGCGAAGTTGAAGAAGTACTCTTTCAACATCCGGCAATTGTAGAAGCTGCCGTTACCGGCGTTACTGACAGCTATAGGGGTGAAACCGTGGCAGCATTTGTGGTGTTAAAGCCAGGAATTGAGGCATCAGAGCAAACAAAACAGGAGCTTCTCGCGTTTTGCAAAGAGAAACTCACTCCCTACAAGGTGCCCAAAATCCTGCACTTCCGTGACTGCTTGCCCAAGTCGACAATCGGCAAGATCTTGCGTAGAGAATTACGACAAGGGGAAGAGCGGACGCAATAAATTGCGTCCGTAATCACATATGCAAACAGATATTACGGGAGGAGGACCTATTCGATGACAACGACTACCAACCCTACAGAGCTAGGAACAGCCTTTCTGACCACTCCTGTCAGCGAGAGCGCAGATAAACTATTCATCCTGGAGGAACTCGACGAAGACCAACGCATGATTCAAGAGGCAAGCGCAACTTTTATCGAACGAGAAGTATTGCCCAGGATCGAAGCTATTGAGCATCAGGAACCGGGTGTTTTGCCTGGACTAGTCAAGAAAGCAGGCGAGCAGGGATTGCTGATGGTCGATGTCCCGGTGCAGTACGGCGGCGCGGAGTTCGGTCTGCTCACCAGTATCCTGGTAGCCTCGACAATGAGTGAAGCCTCTTTCAGCGTAGCCTTGGGTGCGCATAGCACAATTGGCACCTTGCCCATTGTCTACTACGGCACCGAGGAGCAAAAGCAGCGTTACCTGCCGAAACTGGCCTCTGGCGAATGGATCTCTGCCTACGCGCTGACCGAACCCGGCGTTGGTTCAGATGCTATGAACTTAAGCACGCGAGCTGAACTCTCGCCCGATGGCAAATACTACATTCTAAATGGTACGAAACAGTGGATCTCAAATGCAGGGTTTGCCGACATAATGATTGCTTTTGCTCGTATTGGCAATGAACGTCCCACGGCCTTTATTGTCGAGTTCTCATGGCCAGGTGTCTCGACTGGAGCAGAAGAGCGAAAGATGGGCATTAAAGGCTCCTCAACGCGCCAAGTCTACTTTGAGAATGTACAAGTGCCTATCGAGAATGTCCTGGGAGAACTGCACAAAGGCTACAAAATTGCCTTTAATATCCTGAATATTGGACGCTTGAAACTGGCAGGCGGTACCATTGGTGGGAATCGTGCAGCACTGAGTCTGGCTGCAACCTATACCACCGAGCGAAAAGCCTTTGGCAGGCACCTACACGAATTTGGTATGATGAAGAAGAAGCTTGCACGCATGGCCGCTGAAGCTTATGCTGTCGAGAGCGAAGTCTTTCGCACGGCTGCCAATATGACACTAGCCCAGAAAGCCTCTGGCGATGATACTGAAAGGGTCTTCAAGGCTGTTGAGGAATATGCGCTAGAAGCATCGATTGCCAAGATTCATGGCAGCGAAGTATTATCTCAGATTGTGGATGAAGGTGTGCAGATCTTCGGTGGCTATGGCTTTATGCAGGAGTATCCTATTGAGAAGGCTTATCGCGATGCACGTATCCAGCGTATCTTCGAGGGCACCAATGAGATCAACCGCCTCGTCGCTGTCAATACGCTATTCCGCCGTGCGCTAAAGGGCAAGATCGACCTGATGTCACTCTATCCTAAGATCGAAACCAGGATCAAGGACGGACAGGCCCCCGATCGTGCGAGCGAGACAGTTCCAGTAGCCTTGCGCGATGCCGTTAACGCCCTGGAGCGAGCCAAAGATGCCACAATCTATGCAGCGATGCAGGTTGTAGTGAAATATATGTCTAATCCACAGGGACTCGAGCAGGAACAGGAATTTATTGAATACCTGGCGAATCTGCTGATTGAACTCTATGCCGTCGATAGCGCCCTGGCTCGTGCCATCAAAGTGGTTCGTCGTGGTGATGAGAGTGGCACAACCCATATCAAACTGGCCCAGCTGGCGACATGGCTGTCCTTCTCACGTATCCGCAGCAATCTCGACCAGCTCATCATGAGCTATGTCGATGAGCACAGAGTCGAGAAAGTGCTCGCACGCGTACGAACTTACGTCGGAGATTACCTGCTCAACGGCGTTGCAGTACAACGCGAGATCGCTGCTCTCGTAGTCGAGAGAAAGGGTTACCCTTTATAAGACCAGGAAAGCGCTATGAGCCTTAATGTATGTCCAGCAGCCATGGTTGCAGCTCCCATTGAAGATGTATGGGAGCTTATCAGCAACCTGGCTCGCTAAGGCAGAGGTGCCATGAACAAGCTTTGTGACACAACCAATCGCTACTGTCCCGCCGATGCCGATCCTTGTAGCGCAGTGTGTTTGTTGCTGGCAACGATTGCATCCTGGCCAGCCATACCCGGCTCATTGGAGCATTCTGGACATGCTGTTTGGACAAAGCAGCAAAGAAAAGCCAGATCCTAGCACCTGTAACGAAGATTATAAACCAGTGACCAGACCGTTACTCATCAGTAGAATAGCCGTCTGGTTATTTTATGCTACACACACGGCAGAAAGGGGACATCTTATGCAGCTCTTGCTCTTCATCCTTGGCATCCTTGGCATATGCTGGTTGGTGTATATGAGCTTGTGGTTGTGTTCATGGCTGTATTTACATTGCTTGCATAAACATCGCAGCAATAGTGCGCGACTCTGACCACCAACGCCCCGGACGTTCACAGCGAGCGGACCGGGCTTTTTGCACCTGCTGCTTATGATCTTTTATTACCAAATTTGTCCAAGTGCCTTTATTCGTCAGAGACGGGGCCACTTAATTCATATTTCCCCTCTTTATAATGCCACGTCCAGTCATCCATATCCTGAGAAAATGCCTTATTAATGTCCTTGATGTGTTTAGGAATATTTACTGGACAAATATGGTTTATTTTACTATACTCCTTCCATGCCTTTCTTTCTAATGCATCCTCCAGAGATGGTAAATGGGGTATATCAGGGGCCAATTTCCCTTTATCATCAAAGGGTCTGAGTTTAAAGTTGTCATCCAAATGAGGGTAATTTTCATTATATCTTTCGTTTCTATGATTGTGCACAGCAATCTTGCGCTCTAAATGTCCCTTTTTCCGGTTATGAATTTCAATTGGACCTAAAAGAGGGGGGGGAACAGGTGCTAGGATGAGCTCCCCAGTATCAGTTCTTATCAAGCGCGGAAGGTGAGAATCGGGGTCAGTCTTAAGTTTAGTTAGATCTAGGTTAAGCTCGTAATGATCAACCCAGCGACTGTATTTGTCCTGGTATTCTGTTCCTCCTGCACCTTCTGCGCCTGTACGCGCGTCTATATCCTTGGCAACGTGCTCGGCAAATTCAACAAGTGGTTTTCCTGCAAAGCCATCCAGAACTTCTGGATTATCCTTATATAACTCTTTTCCAAATTGCACTAAATTATGAATCTGGAAAGCAACGTACATAGAAGTGTAAACTATATGCATAGCAGTAGTATACTCTTGATGCAAATTATCAATTTCAAGAGTAAGCTCTCTTTTCTCTCTTTCATCTCGTTCAACTCTACTCGCTGCCATATCTGCCTGAAGATGTGTTTCATATTTATTTAGACTACTACTGCTACTATTAGGACTTTCAAAAAAATACGGCCTCTTTTGAGGTGGATCCCGACGAGGTGGCTCTAGAATAGGAGAATCCGGAGATAGAGTAAGCTCTCTTTTCTCTCTTTTCTCTTGTTCAACTCTACTCGCTGCCATATCTGTCTGAAGATGTGTTTCATATTCATTTAGACTACTACTGCTACTATTAGGACTTTCAAAAAAATACGGCCTCTTTTGAGGTGGATCCCGACGAGGTGGTTCTAGAATAGGAGAATCCGGAGATAAGGTGCTCTCCAACTTATTCCTCATCTTCTCGATCTCCCCGGCAGACTCTTCATAAAACCCTAAGAAAGCTTCCTTGTGTAGCTCTTTATAGCATCTTTCATAATAGTTAGCATATTTATCATACTGCTGGTATAGTTTCCGGAGTCCATCATCTAGACAGTTTGCCTTAAGCCAGGCAAGGTTGGTCTCTATGCGATCTTTAGCAGCTTTAAAAGCTTCCTCTTTTTCGCGTTTCGTACGGCAGCGGACAGGATCAAAAGCTTTTATTGTCGACACACTTTCAGGCTGCTTTCCTGGAGCATCAATTTTTCTCTGTCTCCCTCCATCTCCAGACATAATATTTCTCCTTATTCATATCTTTTCAAACATTTTTCACAACTTACTCAAAACGAGTGCCTACATCAAGGATACCCAATGCGTGCATCGTTTTCAATGACTATCAGGGGACATCTAAACGACATCTATGTGACAAACCTCGCCCCAAGGCTCTGGCGAGGTTTGCTCTGTGGACAGTAGTGCCTGCGTAGCTTGCAAGAAAGGAGAAGACGGACAGCAGCTTCTGTTGGTAGTTGTGTTGGCTATTCTACCATGGGAAGCAACCTTTGCCAGGAGAAGTTTCTCCCCCTTTGTATTGTATCTCTGAAAGAAGTGTTAGAAGAAATATTTTTACAATGATGGATTAGCGGAATTCCCTGGGTGTGAGGGAACTATCCGATACTTGTGTATGAGAGAGGGGTAGTGCCACAACAAACGTAGATCCCTTTCCTACTTGGCTTGTCACCGTCACCGTTCCCCCATGTGCGCGAACTACCCAGTCGACAATTGCCAGCCCGAGTCCACTGTTGTTTCCCTCCGTACGCACACGCGCTGGATCAGCACGATAGAAGCGTTCAAAAATGTGAGGTAGATGTTCTGGAGCGATCCCAATTCCGGTGTCGTGTATGGAGAGTATCGCCTGTCTCTGTTTCACGGTTGTTGTCAGGGTGACCTCTCCTCCTGGATTGGTATAGAGCAGGGCATTATCCAGCAAGTTCATCACTACTTGGATTAAGCGCGTCTCATCGCCGCAAATAATAATTGGCTCCATTGTCTCTACTTGCACAGTAATGGCACGTTCAATCGCCATACTCTTTGCCTGTGCAGCTACCGCATGGACCAGACAATCTAGTCGTACCGCTTCCCGCTCTAGCTGAGTCTGTCCTTCATCGAGGCGTGCCAGGGCAAGCAAATCACTGATGAGATGACCGAGTCGCTCGCCCTCTGTGGTAATATGGGACAGGGCGGATATATACTCCTCTGCACCAGAGGCATTGAGGAGCGCCATCTCTGCCATATTGCAGATCACGGCTACGGGGGTTCGCAGTTCGTGGGAAGCATCGGCGACAAAGCGGCGTTGACGTGCGAAGGCGTTTTCCAGACGTGCGATCATGGCATTGAGGGTGAGTGCTAAGCGCTGTACTTCATCGTGTGCAGGTGGAACAGGCACCCGCTGATGTAAATCTCCGGCTTCGATGGAGTGTGCCGTACGGGTCAGATTGTCAATGGGAATGAAGGCCCGTGCAGCTAGCCAGTAACTTCCCACTGCTCCCAGGATAAGTACTACAGGCGTCAGCAGTAGGAGTTCCACCATCAAACTGCCCAGTGTGGTCTGGAATTGTGTCAGCGACTCTCCTACCTGTACCACAGCAAATGTCACTCCCTTATCGGTGACTGGCATACTATAGAGGCGAACCGCTTGCCCATTAGACGTGGTAACCGTTCCTTGCCAGGGAGTGCCATGCAGAGGTTGGGTGACACTGATGGCTGGCACGATTAATGAGGAAAATGCAGCAGAGAGACGCACCATCTTTCCCCGCGTATTGAGCAAGCGGATAAGCGTACTGAAGGTAATATCCTCACGGATTGCTTGTTGGCTCTGTTGACCTGTACCAGCTATATCCAGTCCTGGGGTTTCGTTATCAACCATGATGGCTCCCCTTTGATAGCTGATGTCACTGGCAATCTGCTGGGCTCGTAGTTGAAGGGCGCTATCCAGATTCGAAACTAGAGCTGTCTGTAAGTGCGTATAGAGCAAGATATCAGAGCAGACTAGCAAAACAGCAAAGACTGCTATATACCAAAGCGTCAGTTGTATGCGAATTCCTGGTGACCAGAGCTGTTTTACTCGATGGCTCATTCTTCGGACTCCTTTAATTGATAGCCAGATCCTCGCAGTGTTTGAATGACATTGGGTTCTCCACACGCACAGAGTTTCGTACGCACATAGCCAATGTAGACATCAATCACGTTGGAGAGATGGTCTGCATCCACATCCCAGACGTGATCTGCAATCATCGTACGGCTCAAGACCTGACGGGGATGAGTCATTAGGAACTCCAGGAGGGCATATTCTTTACTGGAAAGGGCAATAGCACGTGTTCCTCGTGTAACGACATGCATCTTGGTATCAAGTGTGATATCCAAAAAACGCAAAACTGTGGTCTTTTCCTCATATGCTCGTCTCAGGAGTGCGCGTACTCGTGCCTCAAACTCGCGAAATACAAAGGGCTTGGCCAAGTAATCATCAGTTCCCAGATCCAGTCCGGTGATACGGTGCTCCACCTGCCCCAGGGCAGTTAAAAACAGTAGTGGCATGCGTCGTTTTTGATTGCGTAGGCGTCGGCAGACTTCGAAGCCATCCAGTCCTGGCAGCATCACATCGAGCACGATGAGATCATATGGGACCGCTAATCCCAGTGCGAGAGCATCCTCTCCAGTCGTTACAAGATCCACTGCATGGTGATGGCTCTCTAGCCCTTTTTTTAAATTTGGTCCCAGTACCGGATGATCTTCCGCAACTAAAAGACGCATACAGTTCTGCCTCCTTTATGCTAGGGATACTGTTGTGATCAATCCCTTCTATTCCTTCTCTCTATAGTAGACGAAGGAGATGAGGCGAAGATGAGAACACAAGGTTGGGTGATTTTTCGGGATGATTCTCATTGTCCTCTCATCAATGTCAGGTATGATAGTGGTAGGAGACAAGACCACCACAATATGCTTGTTTTGCCAGATGCATCGGTACAACCACACTTCAGAGCCTATTTGAAAATCGCTCATTTGGGGAAATGTGATTTGACTTCCCATACTCATTGGATAGACCTTTTCAAACAGGCTCTTGGATAGGGTTGGCGAAATTCAAAGTCGGTTCACGGTTGGTGCAAACGAGCTACCAATCGAAGCACGAAAAGTCAGTGCGCCAACACTATTGCTAATATAGTAATGGCAGCCCATTTTTGTGTGATTTTGGGGTGACCATCACTTCATGTGGTTCTACTAGATGCATCGTTTCCGTTCGCCTGCTCCCATCACAGCATACACCATAGATCAATGAGGAGAGAAGTGGTCGGTATGCGGAGCAGTGAACACTATCCCTCTCATAGTCTTCTCATGATTGCTTTCTATAATCTGGAAAAGGCAAACGAGGGCCAGCAACCAACAAGATTGTCTCTGCTGGTCCTCGAACATCATTCACCTACTTTTGCACAAGAGCAGGCGAAAAGGAGTTGGCTATGAAGGCGAGGCGAGGAAGCATGATAGTCCTCACTATGGCACTGGCGGTCTTGTTTGTTGTGGTGAGTGCCTGCGGAGGTGGGACAGGTACTTCATCATCATCACTCCCTGCTACACAGACACCTGGAACAGACGTACAATCTGCACCGTCAGGCGATATTCCAGATACCCAGGCTTTCGTGACATATACCTCTGTAGCGGATGGCTATAAGTTGGACGCACCAGAGGGCTGGTCTCGTACGGTCAATGGAGCAGACGTTCGCTTTATTAACCAGTTCGATGGTGTAGAAGTCGCGCTCACTCAAACAAGCACAGCACCGACTGTGGAGAGTGTGCGTGCTCAGCAAGTCCTTGATCTCGAAAAAGCGGGAAGAGCCGTTCGGGACGTTCAGGTGCAGAGTAAGCAGCTTGCCAACGGTTCTTCTATCCTCATCACCTATACCTCGGACTCCGAACCCAATGCAGTGACTAGCAAACAGGTTCGTCTGGAAAATAACTGCTATCTCTTCTTCCACAACGGTAAGCTCGCCACACTCACGCTCTGGGCTCCTCAGGGAGCAGATAACGTTGATCAGTGGAGCCGCATGGCCAATAGCTTCAAGTGGGTGTAAGATGCATATACTTGAAGCTGTTGATCTGTATCGTTTTTATCATGCTGATGAAGAGGAAACCCTCGCGCTTCGAGGTGTGAGCCTGCATGTTGCAGCAGGTGAGCTTGTAGTGGTCATGGGTCCCTCTGGTAGCGGAAAATCCACCTTGCTGTCCTGCCTCGCAGGTCTTGATGAGCCAGATGGGGGATATGTGCAGCTGATGGGAAAGCGCTTAACACGGCGTTCAGAGATCGAACGGGCCGCTCGCCGCGCAGCTGAGATGGGGATACTCCTGCAGTCGGGCAACCTGTTTGACCACCTCACAGTGGCTGAGAATATACGCCTCCAGATGCTCTTGGCGCACAAGGTCAGCGAGCAGCGATTGCGTATGCTCCTCGATCAGGTAGGTCTGCAGGAGCGCGGCTCTGCCTATCCTTCGCAGCTTTCAGGGGGAGAAACTGCACGAGCAGCTCTAGCAGTAGCTTTATCAGTTGCTCCGAGGATTGTCTTGGCTGATGAACCAACCGGTGAAATCGATGCGGAAACCGAGCAAGACATTCTACGTTTGCTGGAGACCCGTCGCAAGGAGGGTGAGGCGACGCTCATCGTGACGCATAGCGATGCGCTGGCCGCTTGTGCCGATCGGATTATTTATTTGTATGATGGGAGAGTCATCGATGCCTGAATTGCTTGTTTCCATGTCCTATGTGGGTCGCACCTACAGGCGAGGAGAACACAGTGTCGTCGCCCTGGACTCTGCTACCTGCCACATTCTGTCTGGTGATCGTATCGCCCTAGTTGGTCGTTCGGGCAGTGGAAAATCCACTTTGCTCCATCTGGTAGCAGGGATCGAGCTACCGACATCTGGGACTGTTACCTGGCCCGCACTAGGTGCTCGTGAGACCCTTAGACCAACGAGGATCGGGATCGTCTTTCAGGTACCAAGCCTGCTTGCGCCATTGACAGTTGTAGAAAATGTGGAGCTTCCTCTTCTGCTTGCTCAGGCCGATACCCAGGATGCACGCCAAGCTGCTCTTGAGACGCTTGATCAGATGCAGTTGACAGCACTTGCCGAGAAACTGCCTGAGGAACTCTCAGGTGGACAAGCCCAACGAGTAGCAGTTGCACGTTCTCTGGTTGCGTCTCCGCGACTCATTGTTGCTGATGAACCCACAGGGCAACTAGATCATCCAACTGCGCGGCACCTTTTTGATGTGCTTTTGGCCTCACTGGAAGGAACAGATACGGCTCTGGTTGTAGCAACTCATGACAAGGCGGTCGCCGAGCGCATGCAAACGATCTGGCAGATTCACTCTGGAATTTTGGAGGGAAATTAATGCTTCCTCTCCTCTGGCTCAAAGGTTTGCTGACCCATCGGGCTGGGCGTCTGCTCGGGACGAGTCTGGGTGTTGCTCTCACCGTTGCCTTGCTCGCTTCACTCGGTGCATTTATCGCATCAAGCGCAGCTTCGATGACACAGCGGGCTATCACAAGCATCCCAGTGGATTGGCAAATTCAACTCTCAACTGGAACTGACGTCTCGACTGCTCAAAAGGCTGTTGGTCAATCGACCTCGTACACCATATCGGAGCAGGTGAACTATGCTAGCATTGGTGGTTTTACTGCCCGGACGGGCGACACCGTCCAAACGACTGGTGCAGGCAAGGTCGTTGGGATCAGTCCACAGTATCGTCACCGCTTTCCTAATCAAGTCCGTTTGCTCATTGGATCATTCGACGGGGTACTTATCACGCAGCAGACCGCTGCTAACCTGCATGTCACTGTTGGCGATGCCGTCACTATTCAGCGGGAAGGTCTCTCCCCAGTTCTCGTCAAGATTGCCGGTATTGTTGACCTTCCTAATGCGGATTCCTTTTTTCAGGCTGTTGGTGTCGTGGCGAATGCTGCTCCGCAGGCTCCACCCGATAACGTTCTGCTGCTTCCTCTGGATCAATGGCACCAATTTTTTGATTCTCAAGCGACCCTTCGCCCCGATTCAGTTCGTCTGCAACTTCATGTCAACATCGCACATGATCTGCCTACTAATCCCGACGATGCGTACATTTCTGTACAGCAGAAGGCAAATAGTGTTGAGGCTCGTCTTGCTGGTGGGGCTATTGTTGGAAACAATCTTGCAGTACGTTTAGGTGGGGTGCGTAAGGATGCCCTCTACGCAGAGGTCCTCTTCTTATTCTTGGGTCTGCCAGGTGTTGTGCTCGCGATCCTGCTCACACTGGCAGTTGCAACCGTTGGAACGATGCGTCGTCGACAAGAGCAGGCGCTCCTGCGAACGAGAGGAGCCTCTCTGGGACAGGTACTCGGCCTGGAGGCCATGGAGGCCATCGTGGTCGGTATTGGTGGTGTGATACTTGGCATGGGCTTGACTTTCATCTGGACAACAGTGATTGCGCCTCTTCCAGCCCTCTCACTATTGACAACAATCCCATGGATAGCAACTGCAGCCCTCATTGGTTTTCTGCTAGCATTGATGGCGATCCTCCTTCCCACTTGGAGACAAGCACGGTCTACAACTGTTGCAGCTGCGCGAAGTGTGGTGAGACAGGGAGGCCAACCACTCTGGCAACGCCTCTACCTTGATGTCATCATCCTGATCGTGTCAGCTGCAATGTTCTGGCGTACAGCAAGCACCGGCTACCAGGTGGTATTGGCTCCTGAAGGAGTGGCAGGTTCATCAGTGGCATATGAGACGTTTCTTGCCCCGCTCTGCCTCTGGATTGGAGCTGCCTTGTTGGCAGTACGTCTCTGCTCACGTGGCCTTGAACATTGCCATAGAGTACTTGCCTATGGCTTGTCTCCCCTCGCAGGGAAGCTCTCCGGAGTGGTGTCTGCGTCACTAAGTCGTCAGCGCATCCTGGTAACTCGCGGGGTAGTGCTCGTCGCACTAGCATTCTCCTTCGCAATATCTACTGCCGTCTTTAACACGACCTATAATGCACAATCCCAGGTGGATGCCCAACTAACCAACGGAGCAGATGTAACAGTGACCGGGCCGACAGCATCAGCTCCCAGTACCAAGTTGCGGACCCTGCGAGCATTGCCTAATGTGGCTGCAGCCCAGCCAATGCAGCACCGTTTTGCTTATGTCGGAACCGACTTGCAGGACCTCTATGGTGTTGATCCGCTGCATATTAGCGAAGCAACACCTATGTCGAATGCCTTCTTTGGAGGAGGTAACGCTCAAGCAACTTTGAGAGCACTTGCCAGTCATCCCGATGGCATTCTGGTCTCTGAGGAGACGGTTATGAACTACCAACTACAGATGGGAGATCAGATCAAGCTTCGTATTCAGAATGCCCAGGACCACCAGTATCATGTCGTCTCATTCCATTTCGTAGGAGTTGTCCGGGAGTTTCCCACTGCCCCCAAGGATTCCTTCCTCGTTGTCAATACCAAGTACCTGACGCAGCAGAGTGGCACAACTGCCGCCGAGATCGTCTTGATGCGTACCATGGGTGATCCAGCTGAAGTTGCTAGGCGTGCACGTACCGTTGTTCGTGCTCTCGCAGGGGCCCAAGTCAGTGATATCTCCTCAACGCAGCGGCTGATTAGTTCGAGTCTCACGTCGGTAGATCTGCATGGACTCACGAGTCTGGAACTCGTCTTTGCGGTTTTGCTGGTCGCGGGTGCCATGGGCTTGGTGCTGGCGCTCGGCTTAAGGGAGCGGCGGCGTACCTTTGCCCTTCTAACGGCACTTGGCGCCAAGAGTTCTCAACTGGGGGTATTTCTCTGGAGTGAAGGACTCCTGATCCAGATTACAGGAGGGATCATTGGTATCATATTAGGCTTCGGTGTGGCACATATGCTTGTGAGCATTCTGACAGGCATCTTTGATCCTCCGCCGGACCTGCTCACAGTCCCTTGGGTCTACCTGATACTGTTAACTGTCGCTGCTCTCGTCTCGATGGTTGTTGCTGTTGTTAGTACTCGTGTGGTATCTCAACGAGCAGTGGTAGAGACGCTGCGTAGTCTCTATTAGCAACACCATTCTTCTCGGAAGGAAGATATGAGATCATTATAGAAATATCATTTCTCATCATCATTTCATCTGTTTCTGCTATAGTAATAATTGGTGGTGCTCGTTAAATTTTTGAGCTTAGAATACATACCGACTGTCTTGTTTTAATGGTACGTCGTATTTCTTCGTCAGTTTCGTACTGAGAGGCCATCAAGTGAAAAAAGCTATACTTTTTCTTAGCAGTAATTTCAAAGTCACTGTGATAGAAAAAAAACTACCATCGATTTCTTCAGAAACACAACAACAATTATATAATATTGTAGAAGAATGGAGCATCTTTAATCCATTATTAAAAGATTCTCAAACATTAAGTGCAAATTTTGAATATAAAGGTGAAAAACTATCATTTACTCTTATGCGTACAAATATTAAAGAGGAAAAAGAGGCGCATTACCAACTCATTCTAGGTGAAAATCAATCTACATTTGATTTTAAAGTCAATTTTGAAATAAAGAATGCCCCAAAGAGTGTTACTGAAATAGCATCTAGAGAAGGAGTTAATCAATTTTTGTTGGTTAATACAAAAATGATTGTAACTCCTCCAGAGCATAGAGGCAGAGGGTACGCTTCATTACTGAAGAATTTACTCGATGGAGTGATACAACAAGTTGCTGATACTCAGAATATTCTTATTATTTCTTATACTAATGATGATTCAAAAACGGGTTGGACTTCAAATATAAACGAAAGCCTTGGATATGAAAAGACCAGAAGAGGATTTGTTGCGGAATCATTAAGAAGCATGGGTATTACTCATATTGGAAATCGACACATAGGTCCTCGTCTGGTAAAAGTATTTAGACCTACTGACACTCCCTTGTCTAAAGACGAGGGGGTTCTTCCTTCACCCATGAGACTTGCCCAATGAGTATCGCTACTCAGAAAGTAGAGGTCCGCATGTCCAGAAGCGTTCGTCCTCCCGAAGGAGGACCTGTTCCCGAGTGCCCCTCGGTACAGTCCTTGATGGTGAAGAGAGACGAACAGACCGTTAGGTGTGTATTGCGCTCCTGCCAAATAAGGCAAGATGTTACGCGATCTCTCCTGCTGTTTTGCTCTTTGGTGAACACGCTCGTGCTTTTACCCAAGCGAACGATTTAGCTTGGAACCCAGAAAACACTATTCCGTTGTCAAAGTACTACAAGGAGAAGTATAGCATAGGTGTCAATATACAAATATTCATGATAAAGTACGAACAAATGAATACTTTGTCATGAATAGAGGACCCCTGTGCCCAAGCCCCTCCATTACAAGGAAGACCCATTCATCCCCGCTTTAAAAAGACGGGGCTTTCTGGGTCGAGTGCTGTAACAGTCCATGCATGAGTCTCGTTCTCATCGTCATCTCATCTTTTTCCACTATAGTAATAACCAAGTGGTACTCGTTGAAATTTTGAGCTTAGAAATAAGCTCAAAATCTCTTGGCAAAAGGAAGAGAAAAAGAGATGATCCAGAATAATCTTTCACTGCGTATAAAACCCATTCGCTGCCTCTTGTTTGATCTGGGATATACCCTTTGGGATCGTAGGAAACACTCTCACCTCTGGTATCGGGCGGAGCAGGAGGCTAACCAGCGAGCCCTTTCAGTCCTTCGCACCTATTTTGGAGCGCACCGCCTACCATCTGGAACAGACGAAGCCCTCGGCGAACGGTTGCGAGAGTTGTTTGACACTCACGAGCACGACCTGATCCGCCGCTTCCCTGGTCAGGAACCTGATAAGATCCAGATTGTTCTGCAAGTGCTGCAGGACTTGGATATTCACGATGGCACTCCAGAGCTGGGAGCTGCTGTATTTGAAGCACTCAACGTGCGCATTCCCGACTCACTTCCCCTTCTGGATGATGCCCTTCCCACCTTGCAGTTACTGCGAGAGCGGGGATATCTGCTAGGCGTTGTGACCAATCGTCTCTGGGGGGGGAAAGCTTTTCGTGATGATCTTCAAACGCTGGGGCTATTGGATCTGTTCTCGCCAGATGCTCTTGCCGTCTCTGCCGATCTGGGTATCCGGAAGCCCAATCCGGCGATCTTCCAGTATGCCTTGAGTGCATTGGGCATTCGTCCTGAGCAAGCAGCTATGGTCGGAGACTCTTTACGTACCGATATTCTTGGTGCTCAGCAACTCGGCATCTTCACAGTTTGGCAGCCCCGTCCGCAACAACGTTTGACTATTCAACGCTATGAAGCGTCACAGAGAGATATGGAGAATCCCGAGCAGGCCGGATCAGCATCCCCTGAGGAACTATCTCTGTTACTGGACTCCGTCACCAATACTCAAGAAGGATTCGATGCGGACTATCTGCCAGCCAATACGCAGGGGAGAGATGGGTATCTCGAGCGCCATCTGCGTGGTGAGATTACCCCTGATCTCATCATTGAGAGGCCTTCTGACCTCCTGAGCACTTTTGTAAAGGCCATAGAAGAGTAGCACCTAAGAGCCTACACGAGAGCAAGTGTTGCTATGACTTCCTTTAGGCTTACAGTTCCATCAGATAACGATATGCATATCCATTGATGCCAAATCATGCCACAGGGTCAGGCCATCTGTGCTTCCATGTGAAAACAGGGACAATTCTCACTTAAAACAGGTCGCTGGCAATCGACCAATAAGCTGAGATGAAGGGCCTCTGATGCCAAGTCAGAGGCTCTCTTTTTAGGTTAGAATGAGTATTTTAGTCTAGCGCTCAATAATCATAGCGTTTGCCATACCGCCGCCTTCGCACATGGTCTGTAATCCATAGCGACCTCCTGTACGCTCTAACTCATTGAGCAGGAAGGTAGTGAGACGAGCGCCAGAAGCTCCTAGAGGATGTCCTATAGCGATGGCTCCGCCGTTCACATTCACCTTTTGCATATCAGTATTCATCTCACGTTGCCAGGCTAGCACAACACTGGCAAAGGCTTCATTAATTTCGATCAAGTCTATTTGATCGAGCGTGAGACCAGCTTTGTCAAGCACCTTACGAGTAGCAGGAATAGGCGCGGTAAGCATCATAATGGGGTTGTCGCCCGCCAGGGCAAATGAAATAAAACGTGCACGCGGTTTAAGTCCTAGACGCTCAGCGGTTGCACGCTCCATAATCAGGACAGCTGCTGCACCATCACTGATTT
>Ga0207416_1000671_pt1 | contig 54459 bp, 41 predicted proteins | sample PaiPotPPM11metaG_FD_184107 | JGI IMG/M metagenome (GOLD analysis project Ga0207416, IMG submission 184107) | Iron sulfur acid spring bacterial and archeal communities from Banff, Canada, to study Microbial Dark Matter (Phase II) - Paint Pots PPM... ... | reverse complement strand
GTGTCTGGCGCGTGGCCTTCGCCTTCGATCCGAAACGCCGGGGGATTTTGCTCGTTGCAGGCGATAAATCGGGTGGAAGTCAGAAACGTTTTTATCGCGAGCTGATCCGCAAAGCCGATCAGCGGTTCGACGCGCACCTTGAGCGCGTCAAGAAGGAAAGGAAATAGCCCCATGCCCCGGAACGTAAACGACATCATCAAGAGCCTGCCGGTAGCGCGGCGCCGGAAGATTGAAAACCGCGCCGCCACGCTGATCGCCGAGGAAATGACCTTGCAGGAGTTGCGTCGCGCCCGCGCGCTGACCCAGGTTCGTATGGCAAAAAGCCTCGGTGTTGCGCAAAAGCAGATTTCCGAGATCGAAAAGCGCACCGACATGCACATCTCAACGTTGCGTCGCTCAATTGAAGCGATGGGTGGAACGCTGTCCCTCATCGCCGAATTTCCGGACCGTGAGCCCGTCGTGCTTGCGGGTATCTCAGCCCCGGACGCTTGAGTCATTCAAGACTCGCTCGCGCGCAAGAATTTGAGTCAGCCCGTTCAAGGCTTCTTCCCCGCAAGCCCCTTGGCCATTTCGTAAATCCAGCCTAGACCGAACTGCGTGTGCTTTAGCAGCCTGCGCTTCTCGGCCGGAGTCAGCACGGCCCTCAGTTTGTCGATCTCGCGTGTCCCTATCCCGTCCTTGCCAAGGTAACGCAGTGCCTGAACAACAAGCGCGCACGTCCCCTCAGGGCCACCCAGAGCCTTCGGCCGGGCGTGTTTGAACTGGATCGTGCGGCGTCCGATGGGAACCTCGTTATTTGGCCCATCCGTCAGGTAAATGATTTTCGAAGGGACCTGCGTCGATAGGCCGAGCAGATTAGCTGCCCACGCCCCGTCCGGTACGATCTTCCATCTTTGCCGCCGAGCGATGGCGCGCGCGGCTTCATCGATGTTCGGGCTGAGTTTTCCGCCGAGCGACGGATTTACCTTCGGCATGTCATAGAGACCGCGCCGGATACGCCGGATGGTTCCGTCCCGAGTCAGAGCCGAGAGCGCCATGTCGATTGAGCCGCGGCTGGCGATGTCGAGAAAATCCTTCGCCGAGAAGGCCTTTCCGTCTCCAAGGCGCTCAATCCGCGCAACTATCTGATCGCGCATGGTTTGCATAGCGATACTGTACTCTTCAATTTAGAAAAACAGGCTATTTTTTCTAAATCCATGTAGTGACAAGGGGAGGGGCGTCCTCCCTGTCCCCGGCGCGCTCAGTCCGTGCCCCTCGGCGGTCCTCCGCCACCCTCCTCAGCGGGGCCTGTTCGAGACTGTTTCGAAACTCTAAAAACTGTAGAGTCTGTCAGTGAGCAACTAAACGTCTACCTCATAATCATCGTCGTCTTCCTGCTTGTTCTCGCTTGCTGTATCGCACTCGATAAACCATTCTGAGTCGAAAGGTGCATAAATCCGAGCTTCAGCATATGTGGCGTTGGCATCCTTCGACACATGCGCCTGCCAGATTGCTTTCGCTCTCTCCTCAGGCCCTAAACCGCCGAGTACCGTGATTCTGTCCGCACTCTCGGTGAGCGGGACTTTGCTCTTGATATAAGCGAGAACCGCACGCTCCATGATCTTCAAACAATCGCCCGCGCAAACAATCTCAACTTTATCGAGATATTTGGGCTTCAGCGCGTATTGGCGTCCGTACAGCGTGGGGACCGAATTGTCGATCCGCCGAGCAGCCCGCAGCTTATTCAGTTCATCTACGGACCGTATTGACAAACAGATGAACTGATCTGCGACTGGTATCCCCAACTGCCGGAAAAACTCATCAATGAGATCTGGGCAAGCATCACTGTCTTGATACCCTTCTGGGTCAAGTACATCCTCATCAATTCCAATACGTAATTCGAATGGATATTGCGTCATTATCGCATTCTACCGTTGACGCATTGAGTCTGCGGGGAGGCAGTCTCTCCCTCGCTTCAGCCGCCTACCGTCTTGCGCTCCCCTCCTCAGCGGGCCTGTTCCTGCCCGCAACGCCGGCCCTTGTTTTAAAAAGCAGCAGCAACAGCAAAACACCCTAAGGGGAGTGAGTGTACCGGGACATGCGTTACGCTGTGGACCTGAGACATCCGTTACAAGCCCCTTGCGGTTGCTATGGTTCGAGTTGCGCAGGCATGAAAGGACATAGATCCAGTCGTCGGGGCCGTGGGAATGTGGGAATCCCGAAGGGATTTCCAAAGAGTGTGGGAAGGGTGGGAAGCCGGCTTCATGGCTTTCCATGCTTTCCATACTCTGTCATTTCCACGGCCTGCTTTTCGCTCGGCAATGCCGGATAAACCGCAATGCCACCCAGCGCAATGTGCTGCGTTCGCCGCGAAACGCTTACGTGACGCTTGTCATTGAATGCATTGGCGCGATTTGGCATCAACCAAAAGTCAGTCGCTCCCGGCGACATCCGCTTTCGTCGGTACTAGCAGCTCTCACCCGCTACGACGATTGAAACTCGCCACATTCGGATTCCCTGTTAGGGTATTATGACCGTCGCTTCCAACTGATTGCCGTTACGAAAACCAACTCTGTTATTGCTGCAACTCTTCAGCGCCCACGATAGTTAGGGTTTGGTGCAGTGATCCCCCATCAGTGATTGAATCAGGGCTTCCGGAATAATTGAGCCGGTTAAGGCCGTTCAACGCGGCGACCTTGTAGCATTCGGCCAATGTAGGGTAGTTAAAGACCGTGTTTACAAAAGTGTCGATCGAGCCCCCGAAACCTATTACGGCCTGTCCGATGTGAATGAGTTCGGTCGCCCCTTCGCCAACGATATGAACACCCAGCAGTTGATGCGTTTCCCTGTGAAACAATATCTTCAGGAAGCCGGTGGTGTCGTTTAGGATCTGTCCTCGGGCTATTTCGCGGTAATGTGCGATGCCAATCTCGTACGGAACACCGGCTTCGGTCAGTTGTTCTTCTGTTTTGCCAACGAACGAAATCTCCGGAATTGAATAGATGCCGTATGGAAACAATTCGGGCACCGATACAACCGGTACGCCGAAAGCGTGGCATACGGCCACTCGGCCCTGCTCCATCGAAACCGACGATAGACTTGGGAAACCAATTACGTCGCCCGCCGCATAGATGTGTGGTTGCGAGGTCTGGTAGTTGGCATTTACCTGAATCCGACCGCGCTCGTCCACAACGAGGCCAGATGCCGCAAGATTCAACGAATCTGTGTTGGCCTGTCTCCCGACTGCGTAAAGCAGAGCATCCGACCAGATTTGCTTTCCGCTCTTCAGCTTTGCGCCGACTTTGCCCTCAGCGGATTTCGTAACCTCCTCGACCTCCTCACCCAGACGAAAAGTGACGCCCCGGCTGCGCATGTGATAACTCAGAGCTTCGGCAATCTCCTGGTCAACAAAATCAAGGATGCGAGGGCGGCGTTCGATCACGGTCACCGGAATATCCAGAGCGGCGGCAATACAGGCATATTCAATACCGATCACCCCACCGCCGACGATGGTCAACACATGGTGCTCGGTTCTTAACCGGCGAATCGCATCCGTATCGATGATAGAGACACCGTCGACTGGGATGGCGTCGTTATGAGCCGGCCGCGAGCCGGTGGCGATCAAAACGTAGTCCGCGTCGCAGAACTGCTCTCCTTCCTGGTTCGCAACCCGAATCGTGTGGGGTCCTGAGACAAAGGAAGCAGTGCCAATTAATACATCGATATCATTGCGGCGAAACTGATTCTCAAACACCCGAACTTCGTTGGACGCAACTTCCTCGATTCTCCGGGCCAGGTCGGAGGCCGAGATCCGGTGATCCCTGGATCCCGATCGGGTTGCACGCAGGACAGCCTCCCGAAGTGTCTTGCTCGGAATGGTGCCGGTGTTGATACTGGCCCCTCCAACAGCTGTAGATTGTTCGACCACTGCAACCTTTTTGCCGAGTTTGGCAGCCTGAACTGCACCGTGATGTCCGGCAGCGCCTGAGCCGATCACCACCATGTCATAATGCTTTGCCGAACCATTTGTTCCGTTCATCGAACCTTTCCTCCTGGGGAAGATACTTGTAACTCGCGGCGATGCAAAGACACCGCCGCGAGGCTCTGAGAATCGATGTGATTCTGTTTCATGATCCGAAGTGCGTCTCCAGGAATTGACACAACGGAGAAGCCGTAAGAGGCCCGTGGAGGATGTCATCTACGCCGCATTCGAGTGCGTCCCACCATAGCTCCGCTGTACTGGAAGAAGTCACGAGCACGGTTGGGATAAGGGCGCCGCTGCACCTGATCTGCTCGACGAGGTCTCTCCAATTGCCATCAGCCAGGGCAAGCTCCGTGACAACGACGGTCTTCTCTTGCGCCGAGGTAAGCAAATCAACCGCCGCCTTGATGCTGCACGCCCATTTCATAACCAGCCCGCGCGCTTCGATGTCCCGCGCGACGGTGGCTTCCGGATTCCTGCTGGATACGTAGATTACTGTTCCCGCTTGTCTGTAGGTCTGCATCGCTTTCCTAACGCCCTGATTCCACGCTAAGCCGTCCGGCCTTCGATTGGCCGTAAGCGGCCGTAAGCTCGCCGTAACACGGCGAAGGTTTGTGGGGCATAATGATTCAGGGGAGAGAAGCAAGTGCCAACGCCGCCCTTGTCACCCGGAAAATCTCTCGCCAACTCTACCGCCGGCTCCGTGCCGGCAGCGGTGGTGCGCGGCCAACTGGCGCGCGTGGTGAATAGCCCTGGTTTCGTTGGATCGGCTCGGCTATGCCGATTTTTGACGCACATCGTGAATCGGACAATCGACGGAGATATCGATAGCCTCAAGGAATTCTCCATTGCAATGGAGGTGTTCGACCGCACCTCGCAGTACGATCCGAACATCGACGCGATTGTTCGGGTCGAGGCGCGCCGTCTCAGAGGGAAATTGAAGGCCTACTACGAGGACGGGCAGGGTACGGTTGATCCAGTTCTGATTGGATTGCGGCCAGGGAGTTATGTCCCGGTCTTCCGATGGCTCGACGCTCAGCCGGCAAAACATCGCGAAGAGATGGAGGCCGCACCGCCACGCGGCCGCATCTGCGTCGCCGTGTTGCCGTTCGTGAACATGAGCCCCGAGCCGGAGCAGGACTATTTCTGCGACGGTATCAGTGAAGAGATCACGAACTCGCTGACGCGGGTATCCGGGTTGAAGGTGATTGCGCGGACCTCGTCCTTTCACTTCAAGGGCGCCAACATTGATATCCGGGAAGTTGGGCAGCGTCTCGGCGCGAATCTTGTCATCGAGGGAAGCGTTCGGAAGGCCGCCGGGCAGCTGAGGATCACGGCCCAGGCGATTCAGACCGATTCAGGTCATCACTTATGGTCGGAGACGTTCCGCCGTGAACTCAAGGACGTGTTTGCGATCCAGGAAGAAATCGCGCAATCTGTTGCCGACTTACTCCGGCTTCATATGCCGGAAGTTGAAGGAGGAGTGCCGCCCTCCGCTCCTGATCTTGACGCATATACCAGGTACCTGCGAGCTCGATTTCTGATTCATCAACAGTCTCCTGAAACACTGCGGGCCGCCCTGGAGCAGCTGCGAAGCCTCACTGAGACTTATCCCACCTACGCTCTTGCTTACAGTGGCTTGGCGGAAGCGAACGGTCTTCTTGCCTTGTTCGGGGTGGTCTCGGGGCGTGATGTGTATCCGGAAGTGAAGGTGAACGCGGAGCGCGGTTACGGACTCGATCCTGAATCCGGAGACGCCTGCAGGGTGCTGGGAGCACTTCGCGCTTGGTTTGAACATCGTTGGGATGAAGCGCAGAGCATGTTTGACCGCGCGCTGGAAATCCAACCGAGTCACGCGCCGGCTCATATGTTTCGTGCGATGTCTTTGTTGTGCCAGGGGAAGATCGAAGCTGCAGAGGCAGGACTTCGCCGCTCGACCGAGCTGAACCCGCTTTCGGCCAGCGACTGCGCGAGGATGGCTTATCTTCATTACGTGAAGGGAGACTATCCGTTAGCCGCGGAGCAGGTTCGACAGTCTTTCGAACTGGATCGCGACTATCCTGAAGCGCGATTGTATGAGGGCCTCCTGCACTACCAGCAGCAGCGTTACGACGCGGTAATACAGTGTCTCTCGCCGTCTGTTTCTCCAGTAGATATCGGCCTGCTTGCCGCCGCCCATGCGAAGGAAGGCAGCTTATCGCGAGCCGGCGAATGTATCGACAGGCTTCATCAACTCGCGGAGCGGCAATACGTCACGCCACTGGCAGAAGGTTTCGCTGCAGTCGGAATGGGAGACTTCGATCTGGCGTTCCGGCGCCTGGAGGAAGCGATCGACCACAAGACAAACTTCGTGAACCTGCTGGCCGTCGAGCCGTTTTTCCATCCTCTTCATACTGACCGCAGGTTCGCCAACCTTCTGAAAAAGCTCAACTTGTCGCACTGACCGATCCACAAGCAGTGCCGTTAGCTTACAAAGAGCTTACGTAGCGCTTACGAGGCATTACTCCCCCCGCCTCCGCGTTCGAGGCACCATTGCCTCATGAAACGACGCATTCGAACAACCTGTTCAGCATTCATTCTGGGGACGCTGTCGTTGCTGGCGCGAGGTCAGAATCCCACCCCTCCAACTTTCCTGCCCACGGTTGAGCAAGCGGCGGGACAACAGTCAAGCCTCCCTGAATTGACTCTCGAGCAGGCAGTTGAACAAGCTGTTGCGAACAACAGCAGCCTGAAGACCGCCAGCCTTGAGACAGTCCGGGCCGCCGACGATCTGGCTGCAAACCGAACGAGACGGTTCGCGAATACACAGATAGTTGGCCTGGGCGCGCAGTTGGTTACAAAGCCGTCGGTCACGTTCCCCGCGGGCTCTCTCGGGGTATACAGCGCAACCGGGCCGATCCCGGCGACGAATCAGACGGTCGAAATCGCGCGAAAGCCTGCTGGCACCGTGAATGTCTCGGTAGCCCAGCCGCTGTCGACGCAATACCAGCTCCATTTGCAATTGAAGGCTTTGGATCTGGGGCTTCAAAGTACGCGCCAGGACCTGCAGAAAACCCGTCTGGAGGTGATCGACCAGGTTCGACGTGCCTACTACTCGGTTGTCGAGGCACAGAGCGCATTGGATAGCCTTCAGGCCTCACTGCCGTATTACCAGGAATCGCATCGCCTGGCGTTGGAGAACCGCGGTAAGGAGACGATTCTCGAATCGGATTTGCTGAACGCCGATGCGCAACTGTTGAAGATACAGAACACCATCAGCGATGCGAGCGACAGGGTCGCATCGGCGAGCGAACGATTGAACGATCTGATGGGCCGGGATATACATGCGCAGTTCCGGGTTGCGGCGATCGGCGGTGCAGATACCGGTCTCGACACACCCGAAGGCATGGAAGCACGCGCTCTGCAAAACCGGCCGGACGTCAAGAAGGCGAAGCTTCAGGTGCAGCAGGCCGGCTACAACGCGCGGGCCAAGAAGGCGGAGTATATCCCCGACATAAGTCTGGCCTTCAATTACTCCACGACCGCCAACTACGAAAATATTCTGCCCAGCAATCTCGGGACAGTGGGTCTGTCACTTCGATGGGAGCCATGGGACTGGGGACGTAAGCACCAGGAATACGAGGAAAAGCGAGCGGAGGTGGAGCAGGCCAAGGTTGGAGTCGGCGCTACGGAACGTGCCGTTCTTCTGGAGGTAAGAAACGCATACCGGCAATTGGAGAACACCCGCCGGCAACTAGCCCTGAGCGATGCCAGCGAACGTTCGGCCCGGCAGAAGCTCAAAGAGGTGCAGGAGCAGGTAAAGCACGAAGCGGTATTGAACAGAGATTTGTATCAAGCACAGTCGGATCTGGCTTCCGCCGACAGCCAGCAACAACAGGTCCTCGCTGCGTTCTGGAAGGCCAGGGCCGATTTGAAAAAAGCGATAGGAGAAGAATGATGCGTATCTCAGTTGGAATTCTAAGTATTGCCGCGGTTTCCGTTCTCGCCGGATGCGGGACAAAGACGCGAAAGACAGGCCCCGAGCCGGTTCCCGTTCAGACGGAGACAGTGGCTATGCAGCAGGTCCGGCCCAGTTGGAACTACTCCGGCGAGATTCGTCCGGACACCGAGGTTCAACTGGCCTTCAAGGAACCGGGTTACATCGGCGCTCTGGATCGCGTAAAGGGGGCCGATGGGAGAATGCGCGATGTGCAAGTAGGGGACGAGATACCTGCCGGCACAGTATTGGCCCATCTGCGCCGGTCGGATTATGAAGCCTCTTTCAATTCTGCGGTAGGCCAGGAGCACTCGGTGCAGGGCGCCTTGGATGCTTCGCAAGCGGAACTCGACCGGACAAAGGCCGACCAGATCAAGGCGGATCAGGACTTCGAGCGCGCGCAGGCTCTGTACACGGCGAAGGCCATGACCCGCCCGGACTACGACGCTGCAGTGGCGCAGCACGCAGCGGCTACCGCCAATGTGGAAGCCGCGGTACGGCAGATCGAAGCTCACCGCGGACAAGTGGCCGCTGCGCTGGCGCAGACTGTCTCAGCGCGGATCGGGCTTGGTGATACAAACCTGATCGCTCCTATGCCGGGAGTGGTTGTCGAAAAGAGTGTGGAGCCGGGCAGCCTGGTTGCCGCCGGCACAAGTGCCTTCACCCTCGACGATACCCGCGTGGTGAAGCTGAATTTCGGAGTTCCAGACAGTATGCTGCCGCGCCTCAAATTGGGGGCTGCTGTACCTGTACAAGTTGAAGCCTTACAGGGGCGGACGCTCACAGGCCGAATTACGGAAATCGCCGCCTCTGCTAATCGCGAGTCGCGGGTCTTCAACGTCGAGGTTACCCTGCCGAACCCCGACCGCTCACTCAAGGTGGGCATGATCTCCGCGATACGCATCGACCAAGCGAATGCGCAGAATGTGCCTGTTGTCCCCCTCACCGCCCTGATGACCGCGGAATCCGGATCGAACAGCTATTCGGTTTTCACCATACAGGAGCACGATGGGAAGCAGTTTGCGCAATTGAAGAGTGTGAGGGTTGGCCAATCGTTCGGCCAGCTGGTCGTCATCGATGAAGGCCTTACGCCCGGTGAACGGATCATCGTCAACCGGACCAACCAGCTAAGCAATGGAAGCCCGATCCGAGTGATCGAGTAGGAGACAGCCATGCCACACGGACACAACGAGCAGTCCATAGATAAGAAGAACAATCTCGCCCGCTTCTTCATCGAGCAGCGGCACGTCGCCTGGGTCTCTCTCGCAGTCGCTTTGCTCTGGGGGATCTACGGGCTTCTCAAAATGCCGCAACGGAAGGACCCCGATATTCCCGTGCGCCAGGCGATGATTATCGTGCCCTGGCAGGGAACGTCGTCCGAACAGGTCGAACAACTGGTCACTAGGAAGATTGAGCAGTCGATTGCTTCGAACCAGTGGGTGACAGAGATCAAGAGCGCGTCCAGAACCGGTTCGTCGATGGTTCAATTTGAGCTGGCGGAAAAGGGAAAGTACGACAGGGACAAGGAACTGGACGACGTCAAGATCCGGCTCGATGCCATCCACGATCTTCCGCAAGGTGCGGGGCCGATCCTGTACATCAAGGACTTCGGCGATACGTCCGCATTGATGCTGACCGTAGCGAGTCCGCCGGCCGATCCGGCTCAGGTGGCCTGGATGAGCAAGCTGGTTGAGACACAGATCCGGCAGGTTCGGAGTGGTCTGGATGCGCGCACGCAGCCCCGGCGTTCCGTCGTGGTGATCTTTCCGAAGTCGATCGACAGCGGCCAGGTGGAACACACGCTTGCCTGGTCAACCCAGCAATTGGCAGCTCAGCAACTGTGCTCCGACGTGCGCTTCTTTTCGGGAGCGGGCTTCACCGGTGTGGACGTGGCGACGAACCTTAGCACGTCCGATCTGGAGTCGGCAGTAAAGAAGTTTACGGCTCAAAACCTGCAAACGGATGAGCTTCATCCCGATGCATGGCCGCCTGCAATCATCGGCGACCCATCCACCACCTTTGCCACCCTTCAGGCCGTGGCCGGTGACAAGTACACCTATCGCGACCTGGACGACTTTACCGACACTATTCAGCGAAGCCTCAAGACGCTGCCGATCGTGGCCAAGGCCGAGCGTTCCGGGGTATTGAACGAGAACGTGTTTCTGAACTTCTCGCAGGAGCGCCTGGCGCAGTACAAGCTAAGGCCGGCTGATCTTCCCAGAATCCTGGCAGCCAGGAATCTGCCCGAGAACGGCCAGACGTTGAACGCACAGGGACGCACGGTCAGCGTGAACACCACCGGCGAATTCAAGAGCATCGAGGATCTGCGTAACGTAGCGATCGGTACATCACCCAGCGGAACGCCGCTTTACCTGCGGGATCTTGTGGACATCGATAGGGGATACGACAATCCTCCTTCGTACCTGAACCGGTACACCCGCCGCGACGAAAACGGCAGATGGATCACAACGCGAGCGATTACCCTCTCGGTTCAGATGGAAAAGGGAGAACAAATCGGTTCTTTCGGAAAACAGGTGAACGCCAATCTGGAGAGCGTCAGAAAAGCGCTGCCGGCCGATCTGGTTCTAGCCAGAACCTCGGACCAACCACTGCAGGTACACGACAGCATCGAGTTGTTCAGCCACAGCCTTATCGAGGCGCTGGTGCTGGTGGTGGTTGTGGCGTTGATTGGGTTCTGGAGCTGGCGGACGGCCATTCTCATCGCGGTCTCGATGCCGATTACGCTGGCGATCACGTTTGGCGTCATCAACACACTCGGGATCGACCTGCAACAGGTCTCGATCGCTTCGCTGATCATCGCGCTGGGACTCTTGGTCGATGTACCAGTGGTATCGGGCGACGCAATTGTGCGTGAACTGGGCGCAGGCCAACCAAGGTCCGTCGCCGCCTGGCTGGGGCCGACGAAGCTGTTCAAAACCATGGCGTTTGCCACTATCACGAATATCGTTTCGTATCTGCCGTTCCTGATGCTGCCGGGCGACACGGGCAAGTTCCTCTACAGTCTGCCTATCGTCATCAGTTGTTCGCTGCTGGCGGCCCTGCTCGTCTCGATGACCTTTGTGCCGCTTATCAGTTCGTTTCTATTGGAAAGCAGGAGCGAAACTCCTATTGAGGAGAGGCGGCAGCGCGGGTTCACGGGCTGGTATTTTCGGACGGCAACAAAGGCCATCGAACACAGGAAAGTCTGCCTGGCAGCGTCGCTCGGTTTGCTGGTAGCGGGCGGCATCGTATTCTCCACGCTGAAGCCGCAGTTCTTTCCCAAGGACCTTCAATACTTCTCCTACATCGACGTGTGGCTGCCTGAAGACACTCCGGCGAGCGCGACCGGCGCGGTTGCTCAGCAGGTGGAATCGATCACCCGCCAGGTAGCGGAAGAGTATGGCAGAAGCCACCCGGAGCATGGACATCCGAAGGATGTGTTGCAATCGATGACCACGTTTGTGGGTGGCGGAGGTCCGCGCTTCTGGAGCAGCGCTACACCTGAGGATCGGCAAACCAACTACGCCCAGGTGATTCTGCGAACCAAAGACAATCATGATACGACCCCTCTGCTTGCCCTTTTGCAGCCGGAATTGGACAGACAGATTCCTGGAGCAATCATTGACACGCGGACTCTCGAAACGGGCAAGCCGATCGGAATACCGGTACAGGTCAGAATCTCGGGCGAAGATCTGCCGCGCCTCAGAGCGGAAGCCGAACAACTGAAGCAGATCTTCCGCGACATTCCAATCGCCGCAAGGGTTCGAGATGATTGGGGCGAGCCGAGTGCGAGAGAAGTGGTGCACGTCGACGCGGACCGGGCAAACCTCGCCCACCTCACCAACGCCGATGTTTCCGATTCGGTCGATGCGGCTCTTCATGGCGTCACCGCTGGAGTCTTGAGAGATGGCAACAAGCAGGTTCCGATCGTAGGACGCATGCGAATGGAGGAGCGAGCTCAACTCTCCGATTTGAGCAGCCTATACGTCTTCTCGCGACAGGACACGCCCGCAGTTCCACTCAATCAGGTCGCTACGATTTCGCTCGATCCTGTAACACCCAAGATCAAACGCTTCGATCAGTATCGGACCATCACAGTACAGTGCTGGCCGGCTGAAGGGCATTTGCCTTCGGAAGTTATCGCGGCGGCTATGCCAAAACTGAAAGAATTCCAGAAGCAGCTTCCTGACGGATTTATATTCCGCTTCGCTGGCGAGCAAAAAGAACAGGTCAGCGGCTTTGCCGACCTGACGACGGTACTGGTCATTTGCGTATGTTCCATCTATCTGGCACTGCTCGCACAATTCAAGCATGCGTTCAAACCACTGATCGTCTTTGCAGCCATTCCCTATGGCGTAGTTGGCGCCGTCGTCTCACTCGCGATCATGGGCCAGCCATTCGGATTTATGGCGTTCCTTGGGATCATCAGTCTCATCGGTGTGATTGTGAGCCATATCATTGTGCTGTTTGAATTCATCGAGGAGCGAAGAGAAGCGGGCGAGGCACTGGAACTGGCGCTGATCGATGCAGGCATCCTTCGGTTACGACCGGTCATGATCACGGTTGCGGCCACGGTGATCGCCCTGTTTCCCTTAGCTGCGCACGGCGGCCCGCTTTGGGAGCCTCTTTGCTATGCACAGATCGGCGGCCTGACCATCGCAACCTTCGTGACCCTGGGTCTGGTTCCGGTTCTCTACTCCTTCGTCGTGCTGGATCTGAAGTTGATCCGTTGGGAACACGAGGAGAAGCCGGGGTCCGCTCCAACAGAGAAGGCTGCAGAGATCTCTTTATCATCCGAGGTGTCCGCGTGACCACCATACACATTGGACACATCCTTCAGTACGCAACCTTGTTGTCAATCCTGATGGGAGGCCTGGGCCTTGTTGTCGCGGTCGGAATTCACCGCGAGCAGGCGAAGACCCAGATATTCCTGGCAATGTCTGCCCAGTACGGCGAACTGTTGAAGAACTCTTCGGCGGAATTCTGGCTGAGTGTGCCGCCAGGCAAGGAGCTTCCTGAGCGGACGGACGATTTAGTTATCTCGATGTTACGATTCTGCACTCTGGTTTCATTGACCTACCTTCTATTTCTTGAACACCGTATACCGAAAAGAATGTGGGAGTTGATGTTGCGTTCGGCTGAGCGGAGGTTCCGGAGCCCATTGTTTATGCGTGAGTGGGAGTATTTGAGGTCCGAATTCGACGCATTCCCAGAGTTCGTCAATCTCGTTACTTCAGTGCATGGTATGCCGACCCATTTCGGAAACGTTGGAGTTGGGCCCGCGCGACCCGCCCAGAAAGAAGGACACTAATCGCAATGCTGACATCCTCGGAGTTGAAGAAGATACCAGTCTTTGCCTGCCTGAACGACGCGAACCTCGTGTGGCTCTCGCAGCAGGCTGCCGACCTCCATCTGGAACCGGGTGAGTATCTCATTCATGAAGGGGAGCCCACTCCGTTCTTCGTCGTGATGCGAGGGACCACGGAAGTGCTCAAAGATGTAATGGGGCGTCAAACCGAGGTTTCAGAGCACAAGCCCGGTGATTTCTTTGGCGAATTGCCCATTCTCATGGCAACTGCGGCCCCTGCCTCCGTCCGTGCGAAAACAGCTTGCCACTTGGCAAGGCTCGATCCTCAACAGCTCCAGGAATTGATCCGACGCTCGCCCGAGTGCAGCGCGTTGATCTTACAGACCCTGAACGAGAGGGTACAGGTCGCGCAGAAGTACATGCTGAATCTTCCCTCTAGTCGGGTCCAGATCGTCGGATCCAAATTTGATGATGACTGCCGGGAGATCCGTACATTCTTAGGCATGAATCGAATCCCGTATGAGTGGGTCGACCGCGATCGAAGCGCACAACTGACTTTAGCTGACCCGGTTTGCGATGTCGCGGGTCTATCCGTCGTGGTGGATGGCACGTTTTGCATTAGCCATCCTCCTACGGTTCGCAAGGTAGCTGATGCGCTCGGATTTCAAACGGCTCCCCATCACCAAGATTATGACGTGGTTATTATAGGAGGCGGTCCAGCGGGATTGGCCGCTGCCGTCTACGGAGCCTCGGAAGGGCTCAGCGTTTTGTTGGTGGAGCGTAGGGCTCCTGGCGGTCAGGCGGGTACTTCTTCTCGAATTGAGAATTACCTCGGCTTTCCCAATGGCATCTCAGGGGACGATCTCAGTCAACGCGCGTTCCGGCAGGCTGTTAAGTTTGGAGCCGAAGTGGTTCTTACCCGCGAGGTCCAGGAGATCATTCCGCAACCCAATGGTTCCTATACGATTGGGCTCGATGGAGGCGATAGGGTCGATACAAAGACTGTCATCCTTGCGACCGGAGTTGCTTGGCGTAGGCTCGAAGCGGAGGGTGTCGATCGCTTCATCGGACGTGGAGTCTTGTACGGGGCTGCACGTACGGAGGCACCAACTGTGGCAGGAAAGCGCGTCTTTATTATCGGCGGCGGCAACTCTGCCGGCCAGAGTGCACTATTCTTCGCAAATTACGCAAGCTCAGTGACCATGCTGGTACGCGGTGAGGATCTGAAGCGCAGCATGTCGCAATACCTGATCGATCAGATTGCCCTCGTGCCACGCATTAGCGTTGAGACGGAGACTCAGGTGATCTCCGCGGACGGGACGGATTGGTTGGAAACAATAGACACCCGGAAACAAGAGGAGCCTGTCATACGCCGGGCTGCAGATGCACTCTTTGTCATGATCGGCGCCAATGCGGTGACCGGTTGGTTGCCAACTCAACTCCAGCGTGAAAACGGCTACGTCCGCACCGGACGCGAGGTGAGCGACCGACCAGGTTGGGCTGCAGATCGCAGTCCATTTCTGCTGGAAACAAATCTTCCCGGCTTCTTCTGTGTGGGCGACGTTCGCTACAACTCGATCAAGCGCGTTTCCAGCAGCGTAGGAGAAGGCAGCATGGCCATTGCTTTCGTGCATCAATATCTCTCGTGCTGCTCAAACCGATCATTCACGGCATAGCTTCTGGGTCGTTCTCGATAGTGAGAACAGGCCATGCACTTATCGACAGGGCTCAGACCACTCTTCGTGCAGCCCTAAAACGAAGCTCCTCCACATTGAGTTCTCCGATCTCCATGTCTCGAAAGAAGACTCTGTAAAAACCTGGCGTCACCGACTCGAACCCCAACTCTTCGAAGCGGAATACTTCGCTGATGAAAATTCTGGTCTTGTGCCAGCTGATGTCGCCACTGTTATTCACTTTTCGCAGAAGAAGCCCTTTGGGGTACGTGAACTCCGGCAATTTGCGTGGCAGGCGGACAGAACTGGGGTGATAGAGACTGGCCGGAACTGCGTTCTTCAGGCCCTCATGTGGGCGCTCGTTATTGAAGACGTAGCGAAAATTATCGAAGCGGCTCTGCTGTGCACGGAGAGATGACGCAGGCGGTTTCGTCGTGTCCTCCTTCAGCGTGCGATGCATGCGCTCGTGACGACCGTTCTGTTGCGGTCGGCCTGCTTGAATCCGTTCGTGAACAATCCCAAGCTTCATCCAGCCGAGCGCGAGTTTCGAAAGTCCCATGAGCCCCGTGCCCGCGAACGGCGCGCCGTTGTCGGTCCTGATTCGAGCTGGCATTCCGTACTCCCGCATAGCTGCTTCACAGATCGCTCGAACTTGGCTAAGGTCTATGCGCGAGACAATCTGGCAACGAATCAAATAACGGCTATACGCATCGGTTATCGTAAACGGATCGCATCGCTTGCCGTCGCCCGTCACGAAGTAGCCTTTGAAATCCATACACCACAGCTGATTGGGTCCCGTGACCATAGAGAACGGCTCTGAGCAAGGCGTGATGCGTTTTCTTTTCTTCTGTGGACTCGTCAAGCCCGCGCGGCTCAGGATGTTTCCGAACGTACTAGCTGCGGGCCATACCAGTTCTGGCTGTAACATTTCCAGCCTTGCCTTGAGTTTGCGTGCGCCCCAAGACGGATGCTTGGCACGGAGCACGAGAATAGCGTTCTCCATCGGCTCAAGGGTTGCGTGCGAGCAGGTGTGCGGCCGGCGACTGCGATCCACGAGTCCTTCTGGTCCGGTCTCGTTGTAACGGTTGATCCAGCGGTAGGCCGTTGGACGTGAGATTCCATACGCGCGACACAGGTCCGCCACTGACATCTCTTCCTTCTGATAACTCGATAAAAACTGCAAACGTTGATCCAAGATACAACTCTCTTTCCATGGCATACACCATCGTCGTGTGTCACCCAAACGGCACGTGTCCGTTACCGTCGCGCTTCGCTGTAAACCATGTCTCCGGTCTATTTCGTAACGCAAGTGCTAAGTACGCTCAGGAGCTCCGCCCCTCGCGCGCGCAAGGGGTATCCCCAGGCTTCCGCGCTTCGCTTGTGCAGCCCTTCGCCCTCTCCACTTCGCTTCCGCTCCGTTCCATGGGTGGGTGATCCCCCTCCCCTTGCGCTTGCTACCCCCCGCCTTCGCCAGGAGGCGTTCGGCATTTGTTTTTCAAATGCCACGAACCACCGAGGCAAAGCGACCACAAAGGAGAACCACCATGAACAGCGAAGCCACAACCACCACGAAACCACAGAAGCAGACCGCAGCCGAAGCAATCGCCGCCAACGTCAAGGCCCTCATCGAGCAACTGGAACAGGGACACTCGGAAGCCCTCACAGCATATCTGACCGCGATGGGACGCTTTCACAATTACAGCTTCGGCAACATCCTTGAGATCGCACGGCAGAGGCCCGACGCGACCCGCGTTGCCGGACTTTACGCCTGGAACCAACTCGGCCGGAAAGTGAAGAAAGGCGAACACGGCATCCGTATCTTGGCCCCCCTCATCGGTGTTCGGCGCAAGAAGGACGAACGAGCCGAGAAGGACATCACCAGCCAGAACGAGCCCGTCCTCATTGGTTTCCGGAATGTCTATGTCTTCGATGTCAGCCAGACCGAAGGCGCAGAACTTCCCGAACTGTCAGCGAAGGTAACCGGCGACGTTGGCGAGTGCCGCGAACGGCTCGTAGATTTCGTTATCGGGCAGGGAATCAAGCTGGAATTCAATGACAGCATCGCCCCTGCCCTCGGCGTCAGCTACGGCGGCAAGATCGTATTGTTCCCAGGCCAGTCCACACCGGAGGAGTTTTCCACGCTTGTTCACGAGCTCGCGCACGAAATGTTGCACAAGGCCGAACGGCGCACAGCAACCACCAAGACCGTACGCGAGACGGAAGCCGAAGCGATTGCATTCGTTGTCTGCCAGAGCATCGGCCTCGATAGCGGGCGGGCATCGGCGGATTATACCCTCCTCGCAAGTGGCAATGGTACCCTCGTCGGCCGCGCCAGGGGGCGTCGCCGCGTCTCGATGTGCAGCATCGATAGCTTCACCGGGTCCTTGACACTCATCGGGACGATAGGGACATGAGCATTTCAGTTTTCAACCGCTGGCCTCAACTCATCCATATGGGTGAGTCGAAGCTCCCGGCGTTGTTCTCGATCGCGAGCACCTCTCCGGGCGAGTCTCCCACCGTCCCTTCCATCCGCTCGATCGAAGCCTTGACATGCTGGTCAGCCGGCTCCGGCGCAAGCTCGATATTCAGGGCAGGCCCAGCCAAGCAATACGGACGATTCGCAGCACAGGATATGTGTTCATGGCCCCGGCCAACGGGACCCCGCGGGGGTTCCTCTCGGAGGGAGAGGCCTAGTAAGCACGCAGCGGGACGATAGCCGCTGTTCGCGTGATCGGTACAGGGACTGCCGGATTTTCCACTATGGAAGAGAGCTGAGACATGCGGAGTCTGATTCTCAAGATGTTCATCCGCTACTGGATCGCCGCTGGTCTGGTCCTTCTCTTTGTGGACTTGAACCCTCACGAGCAATTGCACCGCCCCGAGGCCACCGAGGCATTGTCCGCAGCGCTCCGACTGCACGGCGCTGCCCTGATTAAGGCGTATGAGGCAGGTGGCTGCCCCGCCGCTGCGCCTATGGTCTCGGACTCCACGGAAACGATGAGTCTCGTCTCTTCCGGTGGATATCCGTTATGCACGCCGGAGCCGGCGGCCGGCCTTCAATCGCTGATTGTGGATGCCGCCAAATCAAAGGCTCCGATTGCCACAAACTTTCGGACCTTCCAGGTCGTCGCCCAGTCTGTGTCGTCGCCTTCGGGAAAGCCCTACGTTGTCCTGCTGAAGAGCTCCTTCAAAAAACCAATTCCTTACGGGCTGGTCCCCGGCTCAACCACCATCATCATCTCCGGCGTTGTGACCGTCTTGTTGTCGATCCTCATCGCGCTTCCAATCCAGCGCCTGCGCAGTGCAGCGCGCGACATCGCCAACGGTCATCTCGAGGCTCGGGTGAAGTGGGGGAAGGGCCTTGGTGTCGTCGGCGGCTTTCCTGACTCCGATGTACTTCACGACCTCATCATCGACTTCAATCACATGGCTGGTCGCCTGCAATCGCTGGTAGCAGCGCAGCGCTTGCTATTTCGCGACGTCTCGCACGAACTCCGCTCACCCCTCGCTCGGCTTAGTGTGGCGCTGGAGTTGGCCCGCGTCGCTGGCCCTCCTTCGATGAAAGTCCCTCTCGATCGAATTGAGACCGAGGTGGCTCGAGTCAACGATCTGATCGGCCAGCTTCTCTCCCTGGCTCAGATGGAGACCGTTCAGGAACTCTCGCAGCCGGCCAGTCTGTCGCTGGGGGAACTCGTGAAGTCGGTAATACCCGACGTGCAGTACGAGGCCAACGGCCGCGGATGCCGCGTGATCACCAGAACCCTGGAAGACTGCGTGGTCTACGGAGATTCGATCATGCTGCAGCGCGCCATCGAGAATGTGATCCGTAACGCCATTCGCTATACGCCCGAGAACGGAGTCGTCGCCGTCGATGTCGAGCAGCTTCAGAGCGGCGGATCCCGAGTCGCCGTGGTTCGGGTGGAGGACAGTGGACCCGGCGTGCCGGTCGAAGAGCTCACCGCGATTCTCCGCCCGTTCTACCGGGTCGACAAGTCGCGGCAGCGGGCCACGGGTGGATTCGGCGTGGGCCTGGCCATCGCCGATCGCGCGGTAAAGCTTCACTCGGGCGCGATCAAGGCCACCAACAGGTCCGGAGGCGGCCTGGTCGTGGAGATCGACCTTCCCCACCCGGCATGTCGCAGAACCTGCAGGTCAGGAGGTTGCCTAAAACTCTCTCTGCAGTTTTCGCGAATGCGACAGCCTTGCCTGCCGCTCGCCCCTCAAACCCGATCAGTTTCACACGCATTAGGAGACAGACCAAGGAAATGACGAGCTTCCGCACGACAATCTCAGCCATGCTTTTGGCAATCGCGCTGGTTGCCACGCCCCAGGTTTTCGCACAAGCAACGTCGGCAAAAACGCCTCCCTTTGACCCGGTCGAGACAACCATCGCCAAAACCCAGGCCGCGATTCGCGCGGGAAAGGTCACGTGCCGCCAGATCGTCGAAATCTATCTAAAGCGGATCGCGGCGTACGATCAACCCACCCGCCTCAACTCTGTCGTCGTCCTCAATCCCACTGCCTTGGCGGACGCGGACAGACTCGATCAGGAGTTTGCTCGCACCCACAAGCTCCGTCCTCTGCAGGGCATCGCCGTCGTCGTGAAGGACAACTACACCACGAAAGGCTTGCAGACAACCGCAGGCTCTCTTGCGCTCAAGGGTTTCGTGCCGAAGGAAGACGCCTTTATGGTCAAACGGCTGCGTGAGGCAGGCGCGATCATCCTCTTCAAGTCCAATATGGCCGAGTGGGCGTTCAGCCCGGTGGTGACGGAAAGTTCGATTGAGGGAATCACGCGGAATCCCTACGACCTAGAACGCGTGCCGGCGGGCTCAAGCGGCGGTACCGCGGCGGCTGTCGCAGCCAACCTCGCAGAAGTCGGACTCGGATCGGATACCGGAGATTCGATCCGCGGGCCCTCCTCCCACAATGATCTGGTCGGCATCCGTCCCACCATGGGTCTCACCAGCCGGGACGGCATCGTTCCCCTGAACTCCAAGGCTGACGTTGGCGGCCCGCTCGCTCCGTCACCGACGCTGCCACCGTGCTCAGCGTCGTCGCCGGCTACGATCCGGCAGATCCCGTCACCAAAGAGTCGGAAGGCAAGGTCGCACCGGATTACACCAAATTTCTCGAAAAAACTGGACTCCGTGGTGCCCGCATCGGAGTCTTTCGCGAATACATTGACACGCCTACCATCGACCCCGAGATCAAGGCGCTCACCGATCAGGCCATCATCGACATGAAGGCTCAGGGCGCGGAGGTAGTCGACTTCACCATTCCCGACTTCGATACCCTCGTGAAAGGAGCAAGTTGCGGCGACATGCAGGCGGACGTGAACACCTTCTTCGCTGTCCATGGAACCAACGCCCCGTACCACAGCCTCCAGGAGATCTACGACTCGGGACTTTATCTGCCAAGTATCGGGGAGCGACTTAAGCACTCGCTCGATCCAAAGAGCAATCCCAACTATCGCCCGGGCCCGTGTCTGGACACCTATCACGACCCCAAAAAGATCGCTCTTCGGAATGCCATCGTCGCGGCCATGGATACCCTCCGGCTTGACGCCATCATCTATCCAACTTGGAGCAATCCGCCGCGCATGGTAGGAGACATGCAGTCTCCCGGTGGTGATAACAATCAGCAGCTGGCCCCTCCCACCGGCATGCCCGCTATCACCGTTCCCATGGGTTTCACCCACGGCAATCTTCCTGCGGGCATTAGTATCCTGGGTCGTTGCTTCAGTGAACCCACACTCTTCAAACTGGCTTACCCCTATGAGCAGGCCACCCTGCACCGGAAACCGCCGGTCGCATTCGGCCCGCTGCCCTGAGCTGTATGCCGCGGATCGTCGTGCGAATGCACGATTCGAAATTGTGAGTCTATCGCTCCTGGAGGCACGTTTGAGAATGAATCGACGATCGCGCGGATTGCTCATTGGCCTATTCGCCGGAACCCTGGCGGCGACCGCTTATCCGGCAAAGATACCTGCCCCTCCGTCCCCTCAATTTGAGGTCGTGGAGACGACAATCGCAGACACCCAGTCCGCGATTCGTGCCGGCAAAATCACCTGTCATCAGCTCGTCGAGATGTATCTGGAGCGGATTCGTGCCTACGATCAGAGCACCCGGCTCAATTCAGTGGTTGTCCTGAGCTCGTCGGCGCTGGCAGATGCAGATGCGCTCGATGCAGAGTTCACTCGCAACCACACGCTCCGTCCCTTGCAGGGAATTGTTGTGGTGGTGAAGGACAACTACGACACGAAGGGCCTGCAGACCTCCGACGGTCTGCTCGCGCTGAAGGGCTTCGAGCCCGCCGAGGATGCGTTCATGGTGAAGCGCCTCCGCGAAGCGGGAGCCATCATTCTGTTCAAGTCCAATATGGCGGAGTTCGCCTTCAGTCCTGTCCTCACAGAAAGCTCAATCAATGGCGTAACCCGCAATCCCTATGACCTCAACCGCGTCCCGGCGGGCTCCAGCGGAGGCACCGCCGCGGCGGTCGCCGCCAACCTCGCCGAGGTCGGGCTGGGAACCGATACAGGCGACTCCATTCGTGGCCCCGCGTCGCACAACGACCTCGTCGGCATCCGGCCAACCATCGGCTTGACCAGCCGCGACGGTATCGTTCCCGACAACATCAAGTCCGACATGGGAGGCCCCCTGGCTCGTACCGTTGCCGATGCGGCAGCCTTGCTCAGCGTGGTTGCCGGCTATGACCCCGCCGATCCGATCACCGCGGCCTCCGACGGCAAGGTCGAAAAGGACTACACAAAGTTTCTCGAGAAGAACGGACTCAAAGGAGCTCGCATAGGCGTATTCCGCCGATTCATCGATGCCCCAGCCACCGATCCCGAGATCAAAGCGCTCACCGAAAGACAATCGCTGATATGAAGGCCCAGGGCGCTGAGGTGGTCGACTTTAACATCCCCGACTACGAGGCGATCTCGAGAAACCGGGGCGGCGGATGCAGCAACGAACTTCAAGTCGACATAGATGCCTACTTCGCCGCGCACGGGGCCAACGCGCCCTACAAGACCCTCAAGGAGATTTACGACTCCGGCCTCTACCTGCCCAGCAGCCAGATTCGGCTCATGCAGATCTTTGATCCGGACGCGGCGACCGCCTTCCGTCATGCAAACCCCGGACTCTTCGTCGACATGGGCTCAGCCGGCGCGGGCGGATATGGCGTCTCGCGGCCCGCAACCGCCTCTGCTAATCCGGATCGGTGTCTCGACGTTTATCACGACCCCAGGCGCACCGCCTTCCGCAATGCAGTCGTCGCCGCCCTGGACGCGGCAAAGCTCGACGCCTTCATCTACCCGACATGGAGCAACCCGCCCCGCCTGGTAGGCGACCTGCAAAGCCCTGCCGGCAATAACAGTGGGATGATCGCGCCGCCTACCGGCCTGCCCTGCATTACTGTTCCCATGGGATTCACCCACGGAACGCTTCCCGCGGGCATCAGCATTCTCGGTCGTTCCTTCAGTGAACCCACGCTCTTCAAACTCGCTTACGCCTATGAGCAGGCCACACTGCACCGCAAACCGCCGGCGGCCTTCGGTCCGTTACCATCAAAGAAATAATTAGACTTGAAGAACGCCATTTCAGGAGAATGCCTCATGCGCAGACTCATCGCGAGCCTCACGTTGTTCATTACATTCGCTTATGCAGCTGACTCAAACATCAGTTCGCCGCTGCGTGGATACACCGCGGAACACTCCGCTGCAGAGGTGGCATGGGAACTGAAGTTTCGTGCTGTCCCGCAACCAAGCCGCGTCCGTGACAACATGCAGCGCCTGTCCGCGCGGCCGCATCACGTCGGCTCACCCTACGACAAAGACAACGCCGAGTGGATACTCACTCAACTAAAGTCCTATGGGCTCGACGCAAAGATCGAGCAGTTCGAAACGCTTTTCCCTACCCCAAAATCACGGAAGCTGGAGTTGCTGGGGGCTGCTCCATTTACCGCGAGCCTGCAGGAGCCTGCCCTCGCCGTTGATCCCACCTCGGACCAGCAGAAGGAACAGCTCCCGAGCTACAACGCCTACTCCGCGGATGGTGACGTGACCGCGCCACTCGTCTATGTCAACTACGGCGCTCCCGCCGATTACGAACAGCTCGAGTCGATGGGTGTTTCCGTAAAAGGGGCGATTGTCATCGCCCGCTACGGCCAGACCTGGAGAGGCATAAAGCCCAAACTCGCGGCCGAACACGGCGCCGTAGGATGCATCATCTACTCCGACCCGCGTGATGATGGCTACTTTGTAGGTACGACATTTCCCGACGGTCCCATGCGTCCGGCCGACGGCGTGCAGCGGGGCAGCGTAATGGACATGCCCGTGTATCCCGGTGACCCCCAGACCCCTGGAGTCGGTGCGGTCCCCGGGGCGAAGCTGGTCCCTCTAGCCGAGGTTCAAACCATCACCAAGATTCCTGTGATGCCCATTTCCTACACGGATGCCAAGCCATTTCTCCAGGCGCTCGAAGGCCAGACGGTTCCCGAGAACTGGCGCGGCGGGTTGCCCATGACGTACAAGGTCGGGCCGAGCGTGGCGAAGGCGCATCTCGCGCTCACGTTCAACTGGGATCGCAAGCCGCTCTACGATGTCATCGCTCGGATACCCGGCGCCACTTTCCCGGATCAGTGGGTCATCCGCGGCAATCATCACGACGCCTGGGTCAATGGAGCAGACGATCCTCTCAGCGGTACCAGTGCGGAGCTTGAAGAGGCGCGCGGCCTCGGCGAACTTCTCAAGCAGGGATGGAAGCCACAGCGTACCATCCTTTATTGCTTCTGGGATGGCGAAGAGCCAGGCCTGCTCGGGTCGACGGAATGGGCCGAGTCCCACGCAACTGAGCTGAGCGAACACGCGGTCGCCTACTTCAACTCGGACAGCAACGCTCGCGGTTATTTCCGCGCAGAAGGCTCGCACTCGCTCGAGAACTTTGTCGAAAGCGTCACCAAGGATATCGAGGATCCCGAGACGAAGATGCCTGTGAACAAGCGCGAACGCCTCGTTGCCATCAACCGCGCTCTTCCCGAGGCACGGGCGGAGATCCGTTCGCGCGCAGATACACGCATGCCCGCACTCGGATCCGGTTCCGACTATACCGTCTTCATCGATCATCTCGGCGTCGCCAGCGTCAACCTTGGCTATGGCGGCGAAGATCCTGGTAGCGGCCAGTACCACTCCATTTACGACGACTTCTACTACTACTCCCACTTCATGGACACTGACTTCGTCTACGGTCGCTCCCTCGCCCAGACCTCCGGCACCATGATGATGCGCATGGCCGATGCTGACGTGATCCCCTTCCAGTTCAGTGATCTCGCAGACAACATTCGTGTCTATGTCGGTGAGGTCAAGAAATTGGCCGACACCATGCGGGCCCAGACCAAGGAGCGAAACACTGAGATTGCCGACGGCGTTTATAAAGCGCTGCAAGATCCCAGGAAGACTATGGTGCCACCAGCGGTCGAGCAGCTTCCGCCGTACTTCAACTTCGCGCCCCTTGATCAGTCCACAGATGACCTGACCGCTGCAGCCTCGGAATACGACAAGGCATTTACGGCCCACGCCGGCAGCGGTGAGTCCGCCGTGGATCACCAGCTAATGCAGGCAGAGCGCGCAATGCTCGATCCAGCCGGACTGCCGAAACGGCCATGGTTTGAGAACATGATGTATGCTCCGGGCTTCTACACAGGCTACGGTGTCAAGACGTTGCCTGCTATCCGCGAAGCGATCGAACAAAAGCAATGGAAAGAGGTTGACTCACAGATAGTGAGGACGGCAGCGGCCATTGAGCGTGAGGCCGCCTTGCTGAAGGAAGCAACGCATACACTGGAAGCCCAGTAACAGAAGTAGCTGGCGGGGGCGGTTTGTGTCGGCGCGGTTTCCTTTCCTGACGAATTCTCAATGCGCAGAGTTGGACCATCCGTGGGTCAGAGCGCGTTCACATCGATCACGGCCTGGGCAAAGGCCTGTGGGGCTTCCTGCGGAAGGTTGTGGCCGACGCCGCCGGTGATAAGCCGGTAGTCATACTTACCGGAGAACCTGTTGCGATAGGCTGTGCTGGGCGCATGGATTGCCCCGTTGGAGTCGCCTTCCATGGTAATGGCCGGCACGGTGACGTCAGGGAGCGCGGCCAGCCGCTTTTCGAGGTCGTCATATTTCCGCTCACCATCCGCAAGGCCGAGCCGCCAGCGATAGTCGTGCATCACGATGTCAACATGGTCCGGATTGTTGAAGGAAGCTGCTGTGCGGTTGTACGTCGCATCGTCGAAATTCCACTTCGGCGAGGCCTGGTGCCAGATGAACTTATTGAACTCGTCGAGGTATTTCGCATAGCCAGCCTTGCCGACAGGGGTGGCGAAGTAGTACTGATACCAAAACAGGAACGCAGGCTCAGGTGGCAGTGGTGTCTGATTGCCCGCAGGGCTGCTAATCAAATACCCGCTGACGGAAACGATTGCCTTGCAGCGTTCCGGCCAGAGTACTGCCATGACGTCGGCTGTGCGCGCACCCCAGTCAAAGCCGGCGACGGTGGCTTTCTGAATTTTGAGTGCATCCATGAGAGCGATGATGTCGAGGCCAACGGCCGACTGCTGGGCGTTGCGCATGGTTGCGCTCGAGAGAAAGCTGGTGGTGCCATAGCCGCGCAGATAGGGGACGATGACGTGGTAGCCCGCCGCTGCAAGCACCGGTGTGGCGTCGACAAAGCTGTAGATGTCGTAGGGCCACCCGTGGAGCAGGATCACCGCGGGACCATCGGCGGGACCGTCTTCCGCGTAGCCGACGTTGAGCAGGCCGGCGTTGATCTGCTTGAGGGAGGCGAAAGACGTGTGGATGCCGCGGACGGCTTCGGGGTTTGCCGTGCCGGCCTGCGCGGCCGCGGAATTGAACAAGCCGAGTTGCGTGGCAGCTAGGGTCATAACGGCAGCCCCGAAAAACTGGCGGCGATTGTGGTCGATCTCTTCGGACATCTTGATTGAGTTCATGGTCGCGTCTCCTTGGCTTGCTGCCTGTTGGCTGAGGCTAAGGCTTCTCTGAGTTGTTGATTCTTGATGAGCAGTTCGCATATCCATTGCTGCAAAACTCTTAGTTGGTCTTGCCATTCCTGTTCCAATTCCTTGCGTTGATGCCGCGGAGCAGCAGTGGATCCATCGAACCACGACTCCTCCGACATGGCCGGGGCGGGAGGTACTTGCGCAGTAGAAACGTGACGTTGTCGGGCATCCATGGCATCTCCAAAAATGCGCGTGGCTCCTGCAGAGCCGGCAGTTCGGATGTGGTGCAATCAAGCCAGAGGCTTTGAGGCGAATCAATTGGACGATCGTGTCGTTCGATACCTTGGTATAAGTGGCGGTCGTTAATGCGATCAGCCGAACGTAAATGAGTAAGCTTTGACTCCCGGGTCGAGAAACTCGATCTCGAACCTTCGATCGGAGATGGGACTGGGCTGCCGAATCAACTGATACAGTCGCGGCTCGGTAGCTACGCCGTTGCCCTGGGGATCTACATCTGTTCCGCGGGCAGCGCCCGGCGGTTGACCCTCCAGGAGAACGCGAAAGCGCACGGATGTTCCTCGCGCGGACGGTCCCATGACCAGGTGGAGATCGCGAGCATGAAACTGGTACACAATCCGACCATTGACCGCGTCCAGCACGATCGCTTCCTTCTGCACCGTCCAATCGCCTACTAGGGCCCAGTGATTCAGTTGCAGCTGTGCGGGAGAGACAAAGGTGTGAGGCTTGTTCAATACGGTGCCGCCGTGAGACGCGAAGTTCTGCGTGCGCTCCTCGCCGACGTAATTCTCGGGAGACTTCATATCGCGCCAATCCGCGGCTAACTCGATACCAGTAGCATCGACCGAGACGAGTTGATGACCCACATTGACGGCTCCGGCTTCGCCGAGCAACTGTTGAATGACGAACTCCGACTGTTCGTACTCGCCCTCGCCAAACTGGTGATGTCGAACGTGCCCCTTTGCATCCACGAAATAAAGCGCCGGCCAATACTCATTGTTGAAAGCGCGCCAGACCTCATGGTCGCTGTCGATCGCGACGGGATAGTCGATCCCCATGTCCTTTGTGGCCCAGCGAATGTTGGCGATGTCTTTCTCGAAGGAAAACTCAGGCGAATGCACACCGATGACGACCAATCCACGATCTCTATACTTCGCAGCCCAGGCGCGCACATAGGGAAGTGTGCGCCGCCAATTGATGCAGGAGTATGTCCAGAATTGGAACAGGACGACCTTTCCGCGAAGCTCTGATGTGGTGAGCGGCGGCGAATTGAGCCACAAAGTTGCACCTTTGAGCGAAGGTGCGTCCCCCTCATTGTCCAGGTGCGATGCAGCCAAGCTGATTTTCCCGAACTGGGCGACGGCGACCGTCATGGCCGCAGTGCCGAGAAAGCGACGCCGGCTGCGGCGACTGAGGTTGGTGTCATCTGGCATAGCTCCGTCTCCAGAGAAGATAAGGCCACGCTGCCGCACACGAGTCTATTGGACAAAGGTATCAAGCGATACCTTGGTATTGGTTGCCTGCCGATGCTGGAGGGTGTGAAGGCGACGGTCCCCCCGCAGTGTCGATTTGCTGCTGGAATCAGTCAACGCAGGTGATGATTTGGCGACCCGATACCAAAGTACTATAGAGAGCTTTGCGTGGAATGGAGCATCCTTCTAGGACGGAGTGCCTCGAGGGGAGGACGGCGATGGAGTACAGCTTTCATTCGCATCCTCAAGGCGCTTCCGGGATTAGTGTCGACTGCGGGCAGCCTCGGCGCAACAAGGAATTCCTAATGACTAATCGTTTACTCGTGTCGGTCGTCGATGATGACGAATCCGTTCGCGAGTCGCTCCCCGACTTGCTAAGGGAGTTTGGCTTCGCGGTCCAGGCGTTCTCTTCGGCCGAAGAGTTTCTGGCGTCCGACTTTCTGCGCCAGACCAGTTGCCTGGTCCTCGATATCGCCATGCCGGGCATGTCCGGGCAGGATCTGCAACGGGAACTTATACTGCGCGGGTGGGCGATTCCCATCGTGTTTATCACGGCTTCCCTGGATAAGACCGTGCGACCGCAACTGCTCGCACAGGGGGCCGTGGAATGTCTCTTCAAGCCGTTCAGTGACGCCGCTTTACTGAACGCACTGAATACGGCACTTCGACTTAACTAACGGCTTAGCAACGCTGGTTGCCGTGGTGGGGTAGAATAAGGCGCGTGTACGCCCAAACCACGAGCGGAGGCATCCACTCATGCTGGACGCCACCCCTATTGTTTTCGTTGTTGACGATGACATCTCGGTACGCGAATCCCTGGAAGCCATGATTCAGTGCGCAGGTTGGCAATGCCAGACCTTCGCGTCCGCCGAAGAATTCCTCACCTATCCTCGAGGCCATGCGCCCAGTTGCCTGGTACTTGACGTCACTCTTCCTGACCTCAACGGTCTCGAATTGCAGAAGCGTGTCGCCGCCGATCGAACCAGCATGCCGATCATCTTCATTACGGGATTCGGGAACGTGCCGATGACGGTCAAGGCGATGAAGGCGGGAGCGATTGAGTTCCTGACCAAACCATTCGGAGACGAAGAGTTGCTGAGCGCGATCCGGCACGCCATCGAACGTAGCCGCGCTGCGCTCGGTCGCGAGGCAGAGGTACAGGGACTCCGGGCCTGTTACGCGTCACTGACTACCCGCGAACAGGAGGTTATGTCCTGTGTTGTCTCCGGGATGTTGAATAAGCAGGTCGGCGACGAACTCGGCATCAGCGAAATTACGGTGAAGGCACACCGGGGCAAAGTGATGAGAAAGATGAAGGCCGACTCGCTCGCCGACCTCGTGAATATGGCTGCACGGCTCCGGATCACGCGTGCCACGGTCGCGATAGCGCCAGCGGTCAAGTGACTCATCCGGCGCCGCGGTTCGATCGACCGCGTCCTGATACCAAGGTATCGCCCAACACCATCGTCTAATAGATTCCACTCCCCGCTTCTGGTGTGATTGGCCTCATCGCGCCGGATTTAGTCGTATACGCGACACGGGGGCGGAGCATGGCAGGTAAGGGAACAGCGATCGTAACCGGCGCATCACAGGGGATTGGCGCAGCGGTTGTCCACGCCTTCGTGGATCGAGGCTATAACGTTGTTGCAACTTCACGCAGTGTTTCGAAGGCCGGCTTCGCGCCTTCGCCGCACCTGGCCCTCGTCGACGGAGAGATTGGTGAGTCCGCGACTGCCGCAAAAGTTGCTCAGACGGCGATTGACAAATTCGGTTCGATCGATCATGTCGTCAACAATGCGGGTATCTTTATCACCAAACCCTTCACGGACTTTACTGTTGATGATTTCCAACGCCTGGTCTCAATCAACCTCGAGGGATTCATTTTCATCACGCAGGTGGCAGTGAAGCAGATTCTTTCGCAAAAAACCGGGGGCAGCGTGACAACCATTACGGCGTCGTTGGTTGAGAACCCCATTGCGGGCGTTCTAGCGTCGGTTTCGATGATCACCAAGGGCGGACTCGAGGCGATCACCCTCAGCCTCGCAAGCGAATACGCGAAGCAGCAGATCCGCTTTAATGCGGTCGCTCCGGGCGTTGTCGACACCCCGCTCCATAAGAACACGCCGAAGGACTTCATGAAGGCGGCTTCCCCTATGGGGACGATCACCCAGGCGAAAGAGATCGCCGCCGCCGTCGTCTTTCTTGCGGAAGCAGGTCATGTAACCGGGGAGGTGCTGCACGTGGACGGCGGTGCGCACGCAGGCAAATGGTAGGAGCAACCCAATCCTCCAGCGCGGAACGGCGACTTCAGGAGCTTGGCATACAACTCCCGGAGGCGCCTACACCATTCGGCACCTACGTTGAGACGGTCCAGACCGGGAACCTGCTCTTCTTCAGCGGAATGCTGCCGGTGGTCGATCATAAGCCGAAGTATATTGGCCGGCTTGGGAAAGAACTCGATGCCGAATCAGGACGTGACGCCGCCTACACCGCTGCGTTAAGCGTGCTCGCCGCGGCGAAAAAGCATCTGGGTTCGCTGGATCGCGTGACTCGCGTGGTCCGGCTGGGCGTGTTCATGGCAACCTCGGGGGACTTCTTCGATCAGCCCCGGGTTGCCGACCCAGTCTCGGACCTGTTTCGTGATGTCTTCGGCATCGAGAAAGCATCCGTGCGGCTGGCGATCGGCGTGGCCAGCCTTCCCCTCGGTATGCCGATCGAGCTCGAGGTCATCCTGGAAGTTGCGGACTAGATCGAAGGACCCATGGCAACGACTGGAGTCGCGATAGCAACCATCAAGATAACGAGATGAATCTCGCCCCTCTGAACCACACCCGTCGCTCACAAAGAAACGTCCGGAAACACCGGCGACTCGTTCTCCGAGCCTAGGCCTTATCTTGGCTACAGCCCCTACCCGGTAACGCCGTGGGAGCCGGCGTCTTTTTTTGACAAGATCGAGGCAACTTCCAGCCATATCAGAAGCATCCGAACCCGCTGTCTCAAGGCCATTCGACCACGATAATTTGGGTGTTTCTGCATACTTACCTTCAGTGCGGAACCAGGTCCAAGGTGTTGACTTCGATGCGTATTTCACAACAGGAGACTCTGATTTATGGCGACGAGCGCCACGGTTCCGGGGAGCGAAACCAAAAAAGCAAAATCTGAAAACAGTAAGAATGGCAATGGTTTACGAGATTCCAACAATCCTCGGCCAGACGATCTGGCGCTGATCTTGGCTAGTCTCCAAACGATGCGGGATGGCGACTTTTCGGTCCGTCTTCCGGTCGCCTGGGTCGGTCTCCAGGGTAAGATCGCCGACACGTTCAACGATATTGTCGCGGCGAACGAACAGATGTCCCGCGAGCTCAACCGGGTCGGTCAGGCGGTAGGGAAAGAGGGCAAGACTCGGGAGCGCACCCGGTTTCAACAGTCCCGCGGATCGTGGGGGTCGATGGAGGCCTCGGTCAACAACTTGATCGAGGACCTGCTGAGGCCGACGACGGAAGTTACGCGCGCAATCGCTGCGGTGGCCCAGGGAAACCTGGCGCAGACGGTTCGCTTGGATGTGGGTGGGCGGCCGCTGGAAGGCGAGTTCCTGCGATCGGCCAACATCGTAAATACGATGATTCAACAGCTCGGCGTTTTTACCGCCGAGGTTACGCGTGTCGCTCGCGAAGTCGGCACGGACGGCAAACTGGGTGGGCAGGCACAGGTTCCCGGGGTGGCCGGCACCTGGAAAGACCTTACCGATTCGGTCAACTCGATGGCCAGCAACCTGACCGGCCAGGTTCGCAACATCGCCGAAGTCGCGACCGCGGTGGCGAGTGGCGACCTTTCGCGCAAGATTACGGTCGACGTTCGCGGAGAGATTCTTCAGCTCAAAGAGGCCATCAACACGATGGTCGATCAGCTCCGCTCCTTTGCCTCGGAAGTGACGCGTGTGGCCCGCGAAGTCGGAACGGACGGCAAGCTAGGTGGACAAGCGGTCGTGCCGGGCGTCGCGGGTACGTGGAAGGACCTTACCGACTCGGTCAACGCAATGGCAGGCAACCTGACTGCCCAGGTGCGAAACATCGCGGAGGTCACGACGGCCGTCGCTCGCGGCGACCTCTCGCGCAAGATCACTGTGGACGTCAAAGGCGAAATTCTCGAATTGAAAGACACCATCAATACGATGGTGGACCAGCTAAACGCGTTCGCCGGCGAGGTTACGCGCGTCGCCCGTGAAGTGGGTACGGAAGGCAAGCTGGGCGGTCAGGCGCAAGTGCTTGGCGTGGGTGGTACGTGGAAGGATCTGACCGAAAACGTCAACTTCATGGCCAGCAATCTTACCGGCCAGGTCCGTAATATCGCGGAGGTCGCAACCGCGATCGCGAACGGCGACCTTTCCCGGAAGATCACGGTCGATGTCCGCGGAGAGATTCTCCAACTGAAAGAGACGTTGAACACCATGGTCGACCAGCTCAACCGTTTCGCCGGCGAGGTTACCCGCGTGGCGCGCGAGGTGGGTACCGAAGGCAGGCTCGGCGGGCAGGCGAACGTCCCCGGAGTTGCGGGCACATGGAAGGATTTGACGGACTCGGTGAACTCGATGGCCGGCAACCTTACCGGCCAGGTTCGCAACATCGCGGAAGTTACCACGGCGGTCGCTCGTGGCGACCTTTCGCGCAAGATCACTGTCGACGTGAAGGGCGAGATTCTTGAACTCAAGAACACCATCAACACGATGGTGGACCAGCTCAACGCATTCGCCGGCGAGGTCACGCGCGTGGCGCGCGAGGTCGGTACCGAGGGCAAGCTCGGCGGTCAGGCTCAGGTGTCGGGCGTGGCGGGAACGTGGAAGGACCTGACCGACTCGGTCAACTTCATGGCGGGCAATCTTACGGCGCAGGTCCGCAACATCGCCGAAGTCGCGACAGCGGTTGCGCGCGGCGACTTGTCGCGCAAGATCACTGTCGATGTGCGCGGCGAGATTCTCGAACTCAAAGACACGCTGAATACCATGGTGGATCAGCTTCGTTCGTTCGCGGGCGAAGTGACTCGCGTGGCGCGCGAAGTGGGCACTGACGGCAAACTCGGCGGGCAGGCGCAAGTCCCGGGTGTGGCCGGCACCTGGAAGGATCTTACCGATAACGTCAACTTCATGGCCGGCAATCTTACGGCGCAGGTCCGCAACATCGCCGAGGTTGCGACCGCCATCGCCAGCGGAGACTTATCGAAGAAGATCACGGTGAATGTGAGCGGCGAAATTCTGCTGCTCAAAGACACGATCAATACCATGGTCGATCAGCTGAATGCGTTCGCGGGCGAAGTGACTCGCGTGGCCCGCGAAGTGGGCACCGAAGGCAGACTCGGCGGACAGGCCAATGTGCCCGGCGTTGCAGGCACCTGGAAGGACCTTACCGACTCGGTCAATTCGATGGCGGGAAACCTTACCGGCCAGGTGCGCAACATCGCCGAGGTGACGACGGCTGTGGCGCGAGGCGATCTTTCGCGCAAGATCACCGTCGACGTGAAGGGCGAAATTCTGGAGTTGAAGAACACCATCAACACGATGGTGGACCAACTGAATGCATTCGCCGCTGAAGTGACGCGCGTGGCTCGCGAAGTGGGTACCGACGGCAAACTGGGCGGTCAAGCGCGTGTGCCCGACGTGGCCGGAACGTGGAAGGACCTCACCGATAATGTTAACGTCATGGCGGTCAACCTGACCGAACAGGTGCGCGGCATCGTGAAAGTGGTGACCGCGGTTGCGAACGGAGAACTGACCCAGAAGCTGACGGTGAATGCGAAGGGAGAAGTGGCAGCGCTGGCTGAAACCATTAACAACATGACCAACACGTTGGCCACCTTCGCCGACCAGGTAACGACGGTTGCTCGCGAGGTTGGCGTAGAAGGGCGGCTGGGCGGACAGGCCAATGTGCCGGGTGCGTCGGGCACGTGGAAGGACCTTACCGGCAACGTGAATCTGCTGGCCGACAACCTGACCAACCAGGTGCGCGCCATCGCGGAAGTGGCAACGGCGGTCACCAAGGGAGACCTGACGCGATCGATTCAGGTCGACGCCAGCGGAGAAGTCGCCGAGTTGAAAGACAACATCAACACCATGATCGACAACCTGCGGTTGACCACCGACCGCAACACCGAGCAGGACTGGTTGAAGACCAACCTGGCGCGCTTTACCGGCATGTTGCAGGGACAACGCGAACTGACCACGGTGGGACGCATGTTGCTCTCGGAACTGGCGCCGCTGGTGAATGCGCAGCAGGGTGTTCTGTATCAGATGGAGTCGGAAGATCAGGGCGAGTTGCGGCTTCTGTCTTCCTTTGCGGACTCGATCGAGGGACACCAGGAGGCCGTCCTGATCGGCGAGGGCCTGGTTGGACAATGCGCGCTGGAGAAGCGGCGCATGTTGATCTCCGACCTTCCCAAATCTACTGTGCCGATTCGCTCCGGTCTGTTCGAAGCGGTCCCGCGCAACGTGATTGTGCTCCCGGTGCTCTTCGAAGATCGCGTGAAAGCGGTCATCGAACTGGCCAGCCTGAGCGCGTTTACTCCCTCTCATCTCGCATTCCTGGAACAACTCACCTCGAGTATCGGCATCGTGCTGAACAGCATTGAAGCCACGATGCAGACCGAGGGCCTGTTGAAGCAGTCGCAGCAGTTGGCGGTCGAGTTGCAGACCCAGCAGAAGGAACTGCAGCAGACCAACGAGCAACTTGCGCAAAAGGCGAAGCAACTCGCCGAACAGAATGCCGAAGTGGAACGAAAGAACCAGGAGATCGAACAAGCTCGCGGCGCGCTGGAAGAGAAGGCAAAAGAGCTCGCCCTCACTTCCAAGTACAAGTCGGAATTCCTGGCGAACATGTCCCACGAACTGCGGACGCCGCTCAACAGTATCCTGGTGCTTGGCCAGCAGCTTGCCGACAATCCCGACACCAACCTCACGCCGAAGCAGGTGGAATTCGCACGTACGATCCACGGCGCGGGAACCGATCTGCTCAATCTGATCAGTGACATTCTCGACCTCTCCAAGATCGAGTCGGGCACCGTCTCGGTCGAAGCGGAAGAGGTCTTCTTCGGCAGCCTGATCGAAATGGTCGCGCGTCCGTTCCGCCACGAGGCCGAGAACCGCAGGCTTGCGTTCGAGATCGATACCGACCCGCATCTGAACCGCAGCCTGGTTACAGACTCCAAGCGGCTGCAACAGGTGCTTAAAAATCTGTTGTCGAACGCGTTCAAGTTCACCGAACAGGGCGGCGTGCGACTCTCCGTTTCGGTGGTGGCCGGTGGTTGGACGCCGAGTCATCAAATCCTGAGTGGAGCCGCTTCCGTCGTTGCGTTTGAAGTCTCGGATACGGGCATCGGGATCCCCGCGGACAAGCAGAGAATCATCTTCGAGGCCTTCCAGCAGGCGGATGCAGGTACCAGCCGCAAATACGGTGGAACCGGACTTGGCCTTGCCATCAGCCGTGAACTGGCCAGTCTTCTTGGCGGTGAAATTCAGCTGCGAAGCACTCCAGGCAAAGGCAGTACGTTCACGCTCTATCTGCCGCAGACGTATGTGGGACCGTCTACGCAGACTGTCAGCCCGACCGGCCTTCCGCACCACGGACCGCGCCTGGAACATCCAGTCTCTTCGATCGCGGCGATGGAAGCGCCGATCGAAGCACTTGAGGACGACCGCAATGATATCCGGCCGGGCGATGCTGTCCTGCTGATCGTGGAGGACGACATTCACTATGCCCGTATTCTCTGCGACCTGTCGAGAGACAACGGGTTCAAGGTGTTGGTTGCGTTGCGCGGCGCGGAGGCACTTGCGCTCGCGCGCGAATTCCACCCGACTGCCGTGTCGCTTGATGTCTCGCTACCCGACATGCTGGGTTGGACCGTGCTGAATCATCTGAAGCAAGACCCTGCGACACGCCACATTCCCGTGCAGATGTTGACGATGGACGAGGACTGGCATCACGGCCTGTCTCACGGCGCGTTCGCATTCGTCACCAAGCCGACTTCGACGGAAGGACTGAACGCCGCGATCGCTCGCATCCGCGAGTACTCATCGCCGCGGCGCAAGCGCCTCCTGGTGATTGAAGATGAACCCGCCCAGCAGCTCAGCATCCAGGCGCTCCTCGGATATGACGACATCGATGTCTCCATCGTCTCTACTGGAAAAGAAGCGCTGGAAGCAGTCAAGGAAGACCAGTTTGATTGCATTGTCCTCGATCTCCGGCTGCCGGATATGACCGGCTTTGAGCTGCTGGACAAACTCGGCCAGATCCCATCGGGCAGCGAGCTGCCCGTAGTCGTCTTTACCGGAAAGGACCTTTCGCCGGAAGAGGACGCGCGGCTGCATATTCTGGCCCGCAGCGTAATTGTGAAGGACGTGGAATCGCCGGAACGACTGCTGGACGAAACAGCTCTCTTCCTCCATCGCGTGGTCGGCGATTTGCCCGAAGAGAAGCGCAAAATGCTGGATCGTCTGCACCGTTCCGACGAAGCGCTGGTCGGAAGGAAGGTGCTGATCGTGGATGATGACGTCCGCAACATCTTCGCCTTGAGCAGCGTACTCGAGCGTCGCGGCATGAGCGTGCTGACTGCGGGAACCGGGCGCGAAGCGATTGCAACCGTCGAGTCCACCAGCGATCTCGCCATTGTTCTGATGGACATCATGATGCCGGAGATGGATGGATACGAGACGATGCAGGTCATCCGCCAGAACCCGCAGTTCCGGAGACTTCCCATCATCGCGCTGACGGCGAAGGCAATGAAAGGCGATCGCGAAAAGTGTCTGGAAGCGGGCGCCTCGGAATATCTGGCGAAGCCGGTCAACACCGAGCAGTTGTTATCCGCATGTCGTATGTGGCTCCATCGGTAGTCGATCCAAGAGGTGAGTTCACGAGTTCGGTCCTTCGAGGGGGAAAGAGATTGCGATGAACGACAACGACCAGGCGAACATACTCATGGTGGACGATCAGCCCGGAAAGCTGATGAGTTACGAAGCCATATTGAAAGACCTGGGTGAGAATCTGATCCCAGCCAAGTCAGCCAGGGAGGCGCTTGATCAGCTTCTGCGGCACGATATAGCCGTAGTCTTGATGGACGTGAGCATGCCCGAAATCGATGGCTTTGAACTGGCCGATATGATGCGCCAGCATCCACGATTTCAGAAGACTGCGATTATCTTCATCTCCGCCGTACATTTAACGGACCTCGACCGAATCAAGGGATACAAGAGTGGTGCGGTCGACTACATCTCTGTCCCGGTTGTGCCTGAACTCTTACGCGCCAAGGTAAGCGTGTTTGCCGAATTGCATCGCAAGAATCGCCAGCTCGAACGCCTTAACCGAGAACTCGAACAGCGTGTCGCAGAACGTACAGAGCAGTTGCGTCTGAGCGAAGACCAACTCCGGGAGCGCGCGGACCTGCTCGAGTTAGCGACTGAGGCGATCTTTGTGCGAGACATGACTGGTGCTGTCTTGTATTGGAATTCCGGTGCTGAGGCGCTGTACGGGTGGAAACGCGAAGAGGTCCTGGGCAAGCAGGTCCACGACCTATTGAAGACCGTGTTCCCTATGGACCCCCACCAGATTCAGGAAATACTTGCCAAAACAGGCAAATGGGACGGAAACCTCGTCCAGGTTACGCGCACTGGCGAGGAAGTGACGGTCGCGTGTCGCAAGGCGCTGAAGGCCGGAGGCGACGCGATCTTGGAAATCAGCCGGGACATCACTTCACAACTAAAGACCGAAGAGGCCCTCCGCAAAGCCGAACGCCTGGCCGCTATGGGAAGGGTGGCGGGAATCATCGCGCATGAGATTAACAACCCTCTGGAAGCGATTACCAATACCTTCTACTTGCTCCGAACCCATCCCTCACTGGATGAAGAGGCTCGTTACTATGCAAGATTGGGAGAAGAGGAACTTCTTCGTGTGGGTCACATTACGCGCCAGACACTTGGTTTCTATCGAGAATCAAGGTCTCCTGTCGCGGTTAGTATCGCTACACTTCTCGACGAAATTCTCGAGTTGCAATCACGAAGTATGGATGCCGCCAACGTCATCGTAGATAGGCAATACCGTAGCAGACGAACGATTCGGGGATTTCCGGTGGAGATCAAGCAAGTGTTCCTCAATCTCATTGGAAACGCAATGCAGGCTATGCCCGAAGGCGGCAAGCTGCGACTTCACGTCTATGAGTCGAGAAGAAGGAATCGTCAACACCCAGGGGTCTGCATTTCTGTTTGCGATACGGGGACGGGAATCAGTCCTGAACATGCGAACCACCTCTTCGAGCCTTTCTTCACCACCAAGTCGGTGAAGGGTACCGGCTTGGGACTCTGGATCAGCAAGGGCATCATCCAGAAATACGGAGGAGCGATTAGCTTTCGAAGCATGTCGTACATGGGCCAGAACATTACCTGTTTTCAGGTCACGCTGCCTGACGCGGAGGTCCCAATGCTGTCAGAAGCCGGGGTCGACGCGTCAGAAGAAGTTGAGGTGGCATAAGTCTTTCATGGCCGCCGATCGCATTACGATTCTCTGCGTCGACGATGAGGAGATTCCCAGAACGCTACGAGCGCTAATTCTGAGGAAACAGGGTTACCAGGTCCTGACGGCGGCCTCGGGAACAGAAGCGTTGAGCTTGCTGGATCAGAATAGCGTCAGCCTGGTCCTGACGGATCAAATGATGCCGGTGATGAGCGGTACTGAGCTCACGAAACGGGTGAAGGCAATTCGACCCAGGCTGCCGGTGATCCTGATCTCCGGAATGAACGAAATTCCGGCGGATGCAAGTTGCGCCGATCGCTTCGTCAGCAAGGTGGAAGGGCCGGATGTCCTCTTTAACGCCATCCACGAAGTTCTGGAAGAGGCACGGCAGCGCAACTGAGATGCCGATGAACAATCTCCTCTAGTGTGTGGGCGCGGGGTCGAGCCGATATAGGTAGATGGTGTGGCCATCGGCACCGAAGGCAGTTTGCGTAGCGACCAGACGCGGAGCAGCGTAGCCATCAAGTTGACCGGCATCGTGTGGGGGCAGCGTCATGATCGAAACGAACCAACCTGGTTGGTTCAGGCGAATGAGTTCGCGCAGCGGAATCGTACTGTAGAGGTCGTTCAGGAAGAGGCCAGGCTCGGCTGTATACAGGGCCAGGTCTTCAGAGATTGGACCGAGGACGACGCGGTTGCCGGGGTGGTCGGCCGTCTTATCGATGATTTGATAAATGGCGCCCGCAGCGTCTGCGTAAGTGTATGAGGGATGACGCGACCACATGAGCAGCGTGTGGATCTGCGGCAGTGTGGACACGAACAGGGTTGCGCCGAGGGTGCCTGCGAGGATGCGCTGATACGACGAGGCGGAGCGGGCGAGGTCGTTGAGGCTGACTAGCACTGCTATCACAACCAAGGGCAGCGAGGGGATGTAGTAGCGAGGCATCAACCAGCCGTGATACGTGATGAACGCGCCATAGCCTGCAATGCCAATCAAAGAAGCGACCAGCAGGGGAGAACGGCGCCGCACCAGGAGTAAGGCGAGCACGGATGCGGCGATCGCGATCACGTAGAGCGCGGTGCCGATGGTGGCGCCCTCGCGCACGGCGGAGATCAGGGTGCTCAGCACGATACTGGAGTGGACACGGTCGCGGTTGATCGCAAAGAGATTGTGGTAGTCGACGCCGAATCCGCGGTGACTGAGGAGCGCGTAATAGGCCGCCCACAGGAGCATTGATGTGGACAGCGTGACCAGCCATGGGCGAATTGCCGTGCGGATGTTGAAGTTGCAGCGACTAAAGATCAGGTAGAGAACGGCCGGGACGATGCAAACGCCCGTCGTTTTTGTGAACACCATCGTGGCCAGCAGGACGCCGGCAAAGATGCTGGCCGCCAGATACCGTCGTCGGTTCGGACCACAGTCAACCGACAAGGCAACGAGGAAGACCAGAACCGTTTCGAGAGCAAGTAACGGCTCCAGGATACCGAGGCGCGAGTATGCGTAGTAGAACGGCGAGCAGCAGCACAGGAAGATTGCGGCCGCAGCGGGAAAAGCGCCCACGCGGCGGTGGAGGAGCTGCCACAGGCCGAGCAACGTGAGGGCGAAGAAGGTGACGTTCATGGCGCGGAGCGCCGCGACGCTGACTCCCGTTACCCGGAACAGTAAGTAAGACAGAAGCGGAAAGACGGGAAGCGGAACGGCGGGATTGAAGTCTCCGCGGAGGTACCAGCTTCCCGACAGCAGCTGACGGATTGCCGCTCCGGCGTACCAGCCTTCGTCGGTAAAGCGGGCCGGATCAACCCAGGGCGAGCCCTGCGGGAAGTCGGCGCGCAAGTGGATGTAGTGCAGCCCGAGCAGGAGCGCCGAAGCCCCAAGGAGCATGCCCGTTGCAATGGCCATCCAGCGCGGCGTGGGTGCGTCGCTTGTCACTTGTTTCCAACCGGCCAGTCGTTGTTCCGATAGACGATGTATTTACCGACGGATCCGACGACGGTCCAGTGCTCATGCAGGTCCTGCGCAAGCAGGGCGCCCAGAATCCACTGCTGATGAATCTTGTGATAGTTGTAACCGAGACGAAAGATTCGGATGCGTCGGCGGGGATCGGGGCCGCCATAGTCCCACTCAAAATTCTTGTCCGGCGGAACCAGGGCGAACGGAGCCTGACGCGTCTCGGCGATTTTATGTTCTTCGGCGGTCCGATCCCAGACTTCTCCTAGATAGACATAACGGCTGGGAACGTATTGGCCGCGGCGGATGAGTTCCTGCGTGACCCGCTGCGGAACCAGAACGGGAGTAGCCACTGGCTGGCCATTGGTCAGGGCCTCTAGACGTACCATGTCGACGCCGTCCTGATCGGTCGGTCCCTTGAACATGACTTTTAGGAGCGGCTTGAAGTCGTGGATTTTGTCGTTCAGGTGAACGACAACCAAAATGCAGAGCAGGGCAACCCACGCACGCTGGGTCCCGCGGCCCATTCGCTGAACGGCCAGCAGCGAGAGGAGAAAAACGCCCATGCCGTCGAAGAAGACATGGAGAGGATCGCACCGGCCGAGAGCGGGACTCAAGAGGACCAGGGAGATGAAGTACAGCCCCAGCAAAGCATCCGCCCTGGGGTTTTGCGTTCGCAGGTAAGGCGCGAGCGCCAGGGGGCAGAGAGCAATCGCGGCGACCAGCAGGAGTTCGGGGTGAAACACCGGCACGACCACCGTATTGAACGCGCCGTTCGCAAAGCTGGCCATCACCGAGAAGTACGTCTTGCCCTCGATCAGGGAAAATACTCCGAAGCCAAGCACGGGAGCCGCGCTCGCAAGGACCCAGGTCCATTTCATGGTGAAGGCGCGGTAAAGGCTGTAGCACACCGTGCCGACGAGGAATGCGGCGCCAAGCTCCGGCGAAACGCCGAGGCAGAAGAGTTCGCCGCCAGCGAACAGCGCGGCCTGGAGAGGCAGCGACGGGCATTCCGTGATCGCGATAAACAAGGTATGGGCGATCAGAAAGCGGAAGAGCGTGTAGTTCAATCCTAGGATTGGCGTAATGGTGCCGAGAGTGAAGAGAACGAAGGCGGCCGCGCGCAGATTCTTCGAAAGAGGAAGCCAGTTCAGGAGATAGAAGAGAAAGCCGACGCCGATCGCCTGTTCGATTGCGTCGGTAATCATGTAACTGCCGCCGAGACCAATCCCGACGTGAGCCAGCAGCCGCGCGGTGAACTCCGGCCAGTGGAAGAGGATTGGGCCGTAGGGCCAATTCAGGTCGCGATAGAGGACCGCATGATCGCGCATCGCGCGACCCACTTGCGTCATGATGTAGCTGGCGTCGTCGTACCAATAATTGGCGTGGACAAAGGTCCCGCCAAACCACGCAGTAAAGGCGATAACAGTCGCGCAAGCAGCGATCAGCCATACTCGGCTAAGTTGCCCAACCCGATTTCCGCCTCGCTCTCGTTCTCGGTCCAGCAAGGGGAATTCGCAGATCCGGAACATCCAGAGTAGGCAGAGAACCGCTGCGCTGATTCCAGCCGCTGACAGTGCCGCGACGCGGTTGCTGAAACCGTAGGTGTAGGAGGAAGACCACGTCGGCAACTTGGGAGGGAAGGCAAAGGGCAGGACAAAAACCCCAAGGACGGTGACCGCCGCAACCACCAGCCAGAAGACGCGCTGAACACGTTTTTCAGAAGACCCGCTCGCGGTCCCCACATTTGCTTTAGCGGCGGCATGAGGCTGAAACGCAGCGGTTTCCATGGCTAAAGGTATCGTAGCATCGGTTGTAGCCCGAGGTTGCGATGGTGCACCATAGGGACGAGGTCTTTTGCGATGGAGAGTATTTCAAAGCGTGGTTTCTGGATTTCGGCTCTGCCCGTTGTTTTGCTGATGGGCCACACCTCATTCGCGCAGACTGCAAATGACGCGCCCCTTGCTGTGCCGAGAGTCTTTCTCTACGACGGCGCAATCCTGGCGAAGTTGAAGAGTAAGGACGCGAGTGATCCGCGTCGCCAGGAAGTTGTGCGCGCGGCGAAAGCGGCCGCCGACAGAGCAATGACCGAGGGACCGTTCACCGTGACGCAGAAGGCGGTTACGCCTCCTAGTGGCGATAAGCACGACTACATGAGCCAGGCTCCGTACTTCTGGCCGGACCCGACTAAACCGAACGGGCTGCCGTATATTCGCCGCGACGGCGAGCACAATCCGGAGTTGAAGAAGATCTCCGACCACGACGAATTCGGCAAGATGGGAGATGACTCACGCGCGCTGGCGCTGGCCTACTATCTGACCGGCAACCAGGCCTATGCGGATCGGGCGGCCCTGCTGCTGCGGACGTGGTTCCTCGATCCGGCGACGAAGATGAATCCGAACCTCGAGTTCGGGCAGGGGATTCCCGGCATCAACACCGGGCGCGGCATCGGCATCATCGAGTCGCGGTCGCTCTTGGGTGCGACTGAAGCAGTGGGACTCCTCGCGGGATCGAAGACCTGGAATGCCACCGACGAGCAGGGCATCAAGGCGTGGATGGCGGCGTATCTGAACTGGATGCGTACGAGCCAGAAAGGCAAGGACGAAGACGCCGCCAAGAACAACCACGGAACCTGGTACGACCTGCAGGTGACGGACCTGGCGTTGTTTCTCGGCGACCGGCAGCTTGCGGTGGACACGCTGGAGCGCGTCAAGACGCGGCGGATTACACAGATTGATCCGGACGGCCGGCAGCCGCTGGAGACAGCCCGCACCAACGGCTGGGGTTACAGCAACGGCAATCTCGACGGACTGACTCAACTGGCGACGCTGGGCGAACGCGTGGGTGTCGACCTTTGGAACTATAAGACGCCGGACGGGCGTTCGATCCGCGCTGCCATCGACTTCCTGCTGCCGTACGCGATTGCTGGGAAGAAGTGGGACTATCAGCAGATCGGCGGCTTCCACTCGAGCGATCTGGAGCATTCGCTGGAGCGGGCAGCCGTCGCATACCACGATCTGAAGTATGCCGCGGCCGCGGCACAGGTCCGGGGCAACATGGATGATCTGCCGACCGTGATGCTGGCGAGCAACTAACTGGTCAAAACCGAGCGAAAAACTTGACACGGAAAGGCTTGACATCGCCCCTGCATATTTATACATTTAAGTATGTATGTTTATGCAGTACTCCACTTCGAACACCTGCCTTGTTCGGTGAGGGCAACTCGGGCGGCTGCCAACTATCAATTGTAGTTTGTTACGTTTTCCGTTGCAAAGAATTCGGGGAGAGTAGAAGGCCGATGAAACAGCAGCGCCACACCGCCATTCGCGACGTACTCAACCAGGCCTCGGTTCCGAGCCAGGATGAGTTGCGACGCAGGCTGGCACGTCGTGGGTTTCACGTGACTCAGGCTACGCTCTCCCGGGACATCCACGAGCTTCGTCTCTCCAAGGGACCGTCGGGCTACGCATTGCCGGGCAATATTCCGGAAGAGGACGAGGACAGCCTGCCGGGTATTCGCGAAGTGTTGAGCAGCTTCGGCATTGAAGTCCGCCAGGCCATGAACCAACTCGTGCTGATCACTACTACCAGCGCCGCACAACCCGTTGCCGCGGGTATCGACTACGAGGATTGGCCGGAGGTGGTCGGCACCATCGCCGGCGATGACACGGTTCTCATCATCTGCCCGGATGAGCGCCAGGCGCGCACGGTGAAGACGCGCATCGAAGAGTACATTGGCTGAATTTATCCGGCATTGAGGATCGTATCCCCCGACAGGGAATCTATTGAAGGAATCGGTTGCAAAATGCAGACTGTTGGCACGGAACTCGAAGCTCCAAAGCAAGCGCATAGCAAACGGTCCCTCGCGACTGTGCGCACAGCCGTGGCCGGGGTTGGCGGCTATGCGGGCGGCGAACTGGCGCGCCTGCTGCTCACTCATCCGAAACTTGCGGAGACGAAGCCGTTGTTTCTGGGTCGTGTTGCGGATGATGCGCCGGGTGGGCGGGTGCCGCTGGAGCAGATCCATCCGCACCTTGCGTTGGGACAGGGCAAGCACCAGCCGGAGGTTCTCGCGTTTAACTGGGACCTGATTCGTGACTCGGGTACCGAGGTTGTCTTTCTTGCGCTGCCGCATGAGAACTCGCGCGAGTGGGCCCCGCAGTGGCTGGAGCACGGTGTGCGCGTGATCGATCTGAGCGGAGCGTGGCGGCTGCAGGATGCCCGCAATCGCGCCGTCTACAAGTTGCACGACGCGGATCCAGCACTGGGAGAAGCGCTGCAATCGGAGGCCGTCTTTGGCTGTCCGGAACTGCATCGCGACCAGATTGCCTCTGCGCGGCTGGTGGCGAACCCCGGCTGTTATTCCACGTCGATCATTCTCGCGCTGGCGCCGTTGCTGCGCGCCGGGTTGGTCGATCTCGACCACGGCATCGTGTGCGACGCGAAGTCCGGAGTCAGCGGGGCGGGCAAGGCGCCCACGGCGAAGACGCATTTCATGTACGCCGCGGACAACCTCTCGGCGTACGCCGTGTTTGGGCATCGCCACACCGGTGAGATGCTGGAGCAACTTGGGCTGACGTCGGATCAGATTCAGTTCACGCCACATCTTCTGCCTATCCCGCGCGGCATCCTGTCGACGATCTACGTGCGGCTGGCCGAGCGCGCTGAGCCGGAACAGATCGAGGCATGCCTGCGCAGTTTTTACGCGACCAGCCCGCTGGTCCGTGTGCACGCGACCCCGAACCTGCCGCAGATCCAGCACGTGGTGCGGACAAACTTCTTCGACGTGGGATTTGAACTCGGCAAGGACGGCAAGCGGCTGGTGCTCGTCTCCTGTCTCGACAATCTTCTCAAGGGCGCCTCAGGGCAAGCGGTTCAGAATCTGAATGTGATGTGCGGCTGGAACGAAGCGGAGGGCCTGAAGTGAGATACGTAGTCAAACTAGGGGGCGCCTCCATCGAAGACAAGGCCCTGCTGCAATCGTGTGGCAAGGCGATCACGGAGTTAGTGCGCGACGGCAACCAGGTGGCCCTGGTGCACGGCGGCGGCAAGCAGTTGACGGAGACGCTTAAGCAGATGGGCAAGACGAGCGAGTTTGTTTGCGGCCTGCGGGTGACCGACGCCGAGACGCGCGACGCCGCACTGATGGTGCTCGCCGGCCGCGTCAACAAGTCGCTGGTCGCGGCGCTGCGCACGCACGGCCAGTCGGCCATGGGACTCGCAGGCGGTGACGGAAACGTCTTTCGCGCGCGCAAGAAGAAGACGGTGCCCGACCTCGGGTTTGTCGGCGAGATTGCCGCGACCGATCCGCTGTGGCTCGAAGCGATCTGGAAGATGGATGCGGTGCCGGTCATTTCGTCGATCGCGCTGGGCTTCGACGGTGAGTATTACAACATCAACGCCGACGAAATGGCCGCCGCCTGCGCAATCGCCGTCAAGGCCGACGCGCTGGTGTTCCTTACCGACGTTCCCGGCGTCAAAGGAGCAGACGGCGAAGTCATGCGTTGGCTCTCGCTCAAGCAGATTCCGGAGTTGGAACGGCAGATGGTCGTCTCCGGAGGGATGCTGCCGAAGCTCAACGCCTGCCGCGACGCCCTGACCCACGGCGTCAAACGAGTTCGAATCCTGCCCGCCGAGGCGGCGCACTTACTACCCGACCTTTGCTCGACCAAGGTCAACGATGGAACGGAGGTTATGGTCGCATGACAAAGCTCGAATCGATCCAGGCAGCGGAGAAGAAGTTGCTGCTCAGCACCTACGAACGCACGCCCGTCCTTTTTGTGGAAGGCAACGGGGTCTACTTGCGCGATGAGCAGGGTAACGACTACCTCGACCTGCTCAGCGGCATCGGCGTGTCCGCGCTCGGCTATGCCCACCCCGCGGTGGAAGCGGCGATCGTGGCTCAGACGAAGCGCCTGCTGCACACCTCAAACCTCTTCTTCCACGAGCACACGGCGGAACTCGCCGTTCGCCTGACCGAGATCAGCGGCCTTGACCGCGTCTTCTTCTGCAACTCCGGCACCGAGGCCTGGGAGGCGGCGCTGAAGCTGGCTCGCGCGCATGCCGGCGTCCTCCGCGCCGAAGGCAAGAGCATCGGCACGGACTTTCTGGCGATGGAGCACAGCTTCCACGGGCGCACCATGGGCGCAGTCGCGACCACGCACAAGGAGAAATACCGCGAGCCGTTCGCGCCGGTGATGCCGGGCGTGACGTTCGTTCGCTTTAATGATGTCGCCGATCTGCGCGCGAAGTTCTCGCCCGAGGTGTGCGGCATCTGTGTCGAGGCTGTCCAGGGCGAGGGCGGCATCCACCCGGTAAGCCCGGAGTTCCTTGCCGCGGCTCGCGAACTCTGCGACTCCACCGGCGCGCTGCTGCTCGCCGACGAGATTCAGTCCGGCATGGGCCGCACCGGCAAGTGGTTTGCGTATCAGAACTACGGCATTCAGCCGGACATCACAACCCTGGCGAAGCCCATCGCGAATGGCCTGCCGATGGGCGCGATGCTGTGCACCGAAGAGGCAGCGCGTGCGTTCACGCCTGGGATGCACGGCACCACGTTCGGCGGCGGACCGCTGGCCTGTGCTGTGGCCATCGCCGTCATCGACACCATGAAGCAGAACGACACGCTGGCCGGCATCCGTGACGTCGGCGGTTACTTCAAGCAGCAATTGGAATCCTTGCGCAAGCGCCATGACTGCATTACGGACGTGCGCGGCATGGGCCTGATGCTGGGGCTGGAACTCGATTCGGCCGACCTCGCCACCAGGGCAGCCGCCGAAATGATGGCCCGTCACATCATCATCAACCGCACCAGCGATACCGTGCTGCGGTTTCTCCCTCCCTTCATCCTCGAGCGCAAGCATGTCGATACAGCAGTTGCGGCGCTCGACGGAATCCTCACCAGCCTCACTTCGACCAGTGCAGCAATGGCCGGCCAGACGCCGGCAGGAGAACACTCCCATGGGTAGCAAAACTGTCACAATGAGCCCGAAGCCGGACGGCACTCCGGACCCGGTTCGCCCGAAGCATTCCGCCACGCTCGGCATCCAATCCGACGTTGCCTTTACAGAAGCGGCAAAGCGCCTGTGCGGACGCGACCTATGCTCCATCGGCGACCTGACCGTCGAGGAGATGGCCGCGGTGATGGAACTGGCACACGCTGTGAAGAGCAATCCCGATGACTTTCGCCACGCGCTCGACGGGCGGCAGATGGTGCTGTTCTTCGAGAAGGCCTCGCTGCGCACGCGCCTGACCTTTGAGGCGGCGATCAACACGCTCGGCGGCAACGCAATCTTTGTCGATCAGACGCAGTCGCCGCTGGGCGAACGCGAATCCATCGCTGACATGGCGCACAACGTGGAGCGCTGGATGTCCGTGATGGTCCTGCGGACGTACTCGCACGACACCATCACGGAGATGGCGGCCTGCTCCAAGATTCCTGTGGTCAACGCGCTGTCGGATCTCGAGCATCCGTGCCAGGCAATCGCGGACTTCTTCACCTTGGAGGAGCGCTTCGGATCAGCCGAAGGCCTGCGCTTTACCTACGTGGGCGATGGCAACAACGTGTGCCACTCGCTGATGCTGACGGCCGCGCAGCTCGGCGTGCACTGCACGGTGGCGACGCCCAAAGGCTACGCGCCGAAGCTGGACATCATCCACAAGGCGATCGAGATCAGCGAGCAGACAGGCGGCAGCATCACGCTGATGCATGACCCCGTGAAGGCGGCGACCGGAGCGGATGCGATCTATACCGACGTCTGCACCAGCATGGGCTTTGAGCACGAAGCCACCAAGCGCGCGCCAATCTTCAAGCCGTACCAGGTGAACGAGGCGCTGATGGCGCAGGCGCAGCAGGACGCGGTCTTCATGCACTGCCTGCCCGCGCATCGCAACGCCGAGGTGACGGACGCTGTTCTGGACGGCCCGCAGTCCGTGGTGTTCGACCAGGCCGAGAACCGAATGCACGCGCAGAAGGCGCTGCTGCTGATGTTGCTGGGCGGCGCGAAACGGATTTCCAATGCACGGGATCGCGGGATACAGGCGCGGAAACGCAGCTAAGCCCTCAGTCGTAGGGAGGGGAACACGAAATTGAGGTCTGCATCGCCATGTCTGTAATCCTCGAAACACTGCCCGTCGGCCAGAAGGTGGGTATCGCGTTCTCCGGCGGGCTGGACACCAGCGCCGCGCTTCACTGGATGAAGCAGAGAGGCGCCCTGCCGTACGCCTACACGGCGAATCTCGGTCAGCCCGACGAAGCTGATTACGACGAGATCCCGCGCAAGGCCCTGGAGTATGGCGCGGAGAAGGCGCGCCTCATCGACTGCCGCGGCCCGCTGGTTCGCGAAGGCATCGCCGCGCTGCAGTCCGGCGCGTTCCACATCACTACCGCCGGCGCTACCTACTTCAATACGACGCCGATCGGTCGCGCAGTCACCGGCACCATGCTGGTGACCGCGATGAAGGAGGACGACGTCAATATCTGGGGCGACGGTTCGACCTTCAAGGGCAACGACATCGAGCGCTTCTATCGGTACGGCCTGCTCGTCAACCCGGATCTCAAGGTCTACAAGCCGTGGCTCGATGCAGCGTTCATCGACGAACTTGGTGGCCGCGCCGAGATGTCGGCGTTCATGCAGAAGTCCGGCTTCGCCTACAAGATGTCTTCTGAGAAGGCTTACTCGACGGATTCCAATATTCTCGGCGCAACCCACGAGGCCAAGGATCTCGAGCTGCTCACGAGCAGCATGAAGATTGTTGTCCCCATCATGGGCACTGCCTTCTGGCGCGATGACGTTGAGGTCAAGCGCGAAGAAGTAACCGTTCGTTTCGAGGAGGGTTTCCCGGTCGCGCTCAACGGCGTGGAATTTCCTGACCCGGTCGAGCTTCTGCTCGAGGCCAACCGCATCGGTGGCCGTCATGGTCTCGGCATGAGCGACCAGATCGAGAACCGCATCATCGAGGCCAAGAGCCGCGGCATCTACGAGTCGCCCGGGCTCGCGCTGCTGTTCATCGCGTACGAGCGCCTGATCACCGGGATCCACAACGAGGACACCATCGAGCAATACCGCGAGGGTGGCCGCAAGCTCGGACGTTTGCTGTATCAGGGACGCTGGTTCGATCCGCAGGCCATCATGCTGCGCGAAGCGTCTCAGCGCTGGGTCGCCAAGCCTGTCACCGGCGAGGTCACGCTGGAGCTGCGCCGTGGCAATGATTACTCCATCCTGAACACGGACTCGCCGAATCTCACCTTCAAGCCCGAGCGCCTCACCATGGAAAAGGGCGAGTCCACGTTCTCGCCGCGAGACCGCATCGGCCAGCTCACGATGCGCAACCTCGACATCATCGACACTCGCGCGAAGCTGATGATTTACGACCAGACCGGCCTACTCACGCTAAGCAACCGAGGATCTGAAATGCCACAACTGAGCAGCGGAAACAATCATCCGGCAACGTCGGTCGCGGGCGAGAAAGTCGACTAATGTCCAACGATGCCTCCAAGATGTGGTCCGGACGCTTCCGCGAACCGCTCGATCCCACCTTCGAAAAGTGGCAGCGGTCGTTCCCGTTCGATGTGCGGCTCATCTATCAAGAGATAGCAGCCTCGAAGGCGCACGCTCGAACCATTGCTGCCGCAGACATTCTCACTCCTGACGAATTGGAAAAGACGCTAGCGGGCCTTGACGGCGTCATAAAGGCGGCTTTCGAAGAGGCATTCAAGTTTACGAACTATGAGATGCTTCGCGAGGCATACGCGAGCACTGCGAAGCCCTCAGACTATCTTTGGTTGTCACCCTTGCGTGATGTCGTCAGGCTTAATCCGCAAGCCGAAGATATCCATCATTTTGTTGAGTTCGAGCTTACGAAACTCATCGGGAATCTCGCTCTTAAGCTCCACACCGGTCGATCTCGCAACGAGCAGATCGCCACAGATATGCGACTCTTCGTCCGGGACTCTATCGACGCTTCGGTGAAAGCTCTCGGCGAGTGGATGCGCGCGCTCACCGAGCTTGCCAGTGGTGCGGGTGAGGCCGTCATTCCGTCGTATACGCACCTGCAGCGGGCGGAGCCGGTCCTGGTTGCGCACTGGCTGCTGGCGTACGTCAGCATGATCGAGCGCGACATCTCGCGGCTGACCGATGCGCGCAAGCGGATGAACCTCTGTCCGCTGGGCTCCGGTGCGGTTGCCGGCGCGACGCTTGCGCTCGACCGGACTATCGCGGCGCGCGAGCTTGGCTTCGACGCGCCGACGCCGAACAGCATGGACGCGACGAGCGACCGCGACTTCATGCTGGAGTTCACGCAGTGTCTCGCGACGCTGGGCATTCACATCTCGCGCTTCGCGGAAGAGTTGACGCTCTACTCCACGGCGGAATTCGGCTTCCTCGATCTGCCGGAAGCGTTTTCGACCGGGTCGAGCGCGATGCCGCAGAAGAAGAATCCGGATTTCACCGAGTTGATCCGCGGCAAGTCCGCACGGCTGATTGGTGCTGCAACTTCGCTGAGCGTGCTGATGAAGGGGCTGCCGCTCGCTTACAACAAGGACCTGCAGGAGGGGCAGGAGCAGGTCTTTGACGCGGCTGACACGATCGCTGGAATTCTCAGCGTGCTACCGGCCTTCACGCGCTCACTGAAGTTCAACTTCGACCGCATGAAGACCGCCGCGACGACGGGCTATCTGAATGCGATGGCTGCGGCCACATATCTCTCGAACAAGGGCGTGCCGTTCCGCAAGGCACACGAGATCGTCGGCAACGCGGTTCGGCTGGGGCTTGAATCCGGACGCGAGTTGAACGATCTAAAGCTTGAGGAACTGCGCACGCTCTCCGATGCGTTCGCGGGGGACTTCTTCGCGGCCATTACGCTTGAAGCGACGCTGGATTGCCATGATGTCGTCGGAGGTACTGCCCGTGCGCGAGTCGCTTCCGCACTGGCTGCGGCAAAGAGTAGATTGGGGGACAATAACTAGATGAGCAGCAGCGTCTCACTGATGGCCGCCAGCGAATCCACCGCATCGACGCGTACGCGCGTGGGTGGTGCGATCGTGCGCCAGGCGCGGCTGCAGGACGCGGTCCACATCTTCGAACTGGTCAACTCACTTTCCGGCGACGGGACGCTGCTGCGCCGCAGCTACGCCGAGATCTGCGAGAACGTTCGTGACTTCTTTGTCGCTCATTCAGAAGCGGGCATCTTCCTGGGCTGCGGTGCGCTGCATCTGTACGGTCCGCACCTGGCCGAGGTCCGCTCGATCGTGGTCAAACCTGAGGCCAAGGGGCAGGGCGCCGGCGGCCGCCTGCTGATCGCGCTTCTGGAAGAGGCAGACCTGCAAGGCGTGGTTTCGGTCTGCCTGTTTACACGCATTCCCGACTTCTTCTTCCACTTCGGTTTCCGGCTGGCAGACCGCACTACCCTGCCCGACAAGATCTACAAGGACTGTCAGGCGTGCCCGCGACTCTACGCTTGCGATGAAGTGGCGATGGTGCGTGGACCACTGCCGAAGATCGCCGTGTTAGGACCGACTCGAATCGCGCAGCCGGAGCTAGTCAAGCTCCAGGTGGGTCACATCGCTCACCCGGTGGAAGAGGCCGCGCAGGCGACCGGCGAGGCTCCGGCGGCTCCCAAACCTTCACCAGAAGGCTAGTACGGGCGGCCAGCGAGGCTCGCGCGTGGGACTGGAAGCCGCATCGGTGCGCGTCCGGGAATCATTTCTATCCGTCTAACTGGAGAGTATTCTGGAGCTGCGCAGGAGGCATTCTTGTTTCGTCCTTTCCAGTCAATTTGGTTCCGAGTACTTGCTGGGTTTGCAGTGGTTACAGTGCCGCTGCATGGGCAAACGCAATCGCAGCCGCCGGCGTTGAAGCGAGTTTCGGATACGGCGCCGATCGGCCAGCAGCAGAACACGCCTGATGTCACCACGATTCGGACCTTCAGCAACCTGGTGGTGATCGACGTGGTCGTCACCGGCTCGGACGGAAAGCCTGTACACGGGCTCACGAAGGACGCCTTCACCCTGCTGGAGAACAACAAGGAGCAGTTGATCCGGCACTTTGAGGAACACAGTGCTGTACCAGCCTCGGATGCCAGGATCGCGCCGGCGCCGAAGCTTCCGCCGGGGCTGTTCTCGAACCGGTCGGCAGCACCGGCGAACGGGCCGGTAAACGTGCTTCTGCTGGACTACCTGAACACGCCGCTGACGGCGCAGCCCTTCGCACGCAAGCAACTGCTGGACTTTCTGGACCACGCGCCGCCAGGAACTCGGATCGCGATCTTTGGACTCACCTCGCAACTCAGCATGCTGCAGGGGTTCACCTCAGACGTATCGGTGCTGAAGGCCGCGCTGACCGGCAGCAAGGGTGCGCCGCAGGCATCGGAACTGCTGGACGATCCGTTGAACGGCGGAGTGGGTGACACGACGCTCTCCAGCGGACTGGACAATCCCGCAGTGGCCGGTTCGATTACGCAGGCGATGGTGGACAGCATCACGCGGTTTGAGGCGCTGCGCAGTTCCGACGTGCAGACCATGCGTCAGCAATACACGCTGAATGCGTTTGATCTGCTGGCGCGTTACCTGGTGGGCATTCCAGGACGGAAGAACGTGATCTGGTTCTCCGGTGGCTTTCCGCTGAATATAGAACCGAATACCGTCGAGGCCGATCCGAACGATTCGGTGGTGCGGAACGACGATGAGGTGCGCAAGACCGACAACCTGCTGACACGCGCCCAGATTGCGGTGTATCCGGTAGACGCGCGCGGGCTGATGGTGAATCCTGGCAACACCGTGGTCAGCGAGGGGCCGCCTTCGCCCGACAGCGAGATGAACTTCCGGATGGAGGTGGCGCAGGAGCACGAGACGATGGAAATGATGGCCGAAGACACCGGCGGCCAGGCGTATTACAACAGCAACGGCCTGAGGGAGTCGGTGGCGAGCGCGGTTCAGAACGGCTCGAACTACTACACGCTGACCTATTCGCCGATGGATACGCAGTGGGACTCGAGGTTCCGGGCGGTGAAGGTGAAGGTGAACCATCCCGGCGTGAAGCTGGCGTACCGGAACGGCTACTTTGCGGTCGATCCGAATGACCGCAGCAAGCTGGTGGCCGGGCTGGCGGCCACGGCGCTGGCGCAGCCGACGACGATGGCTACGGCGATGATGCATGGCGGTCCGAACCCCTCCGAGATCCTGTTCAAGGTACGCATTCGTCCGGCGGACACTCCTCCGGAAGACGCGCCGCTCGCGACGAACCAGAAGAATCCAGATCCGAAGGTGAAGATTGAAGGACCGTACAAAGCGTACGGCGTGGACCTGGTCCCGGACGCGAAGGCGGTGAGTTGCCGCCAGGATGCGGCGGGGAACCGGCACTGCGCGCTGGAGGTGTGGACGTTCGTCTACAACAGCGATGGCGAGCGGCTGATCACGGTGAGCAACCGGCTACATACGCTGTTGAAGCCGGAGGAATACGAGCGGATGGTCGGCACGCCGGAGAAGCCGGGGCAGGGCATCGCGTTCCACCAGGAGATCAGCGTCCCGGTGAAGGGCCAGTATTTCCTGCGCACCGCGATCCATGACATGGTATCGGACCGGGTGGGCGCGGTTGAGGTTCCAGTGTCGGCGGTGGCTCGGCTGGAGCCGCTGAAGTCGGTGCCCGTAGCGGCGGACTCGCAAAGCGCGCCAGCGCCGCAATCTGCGCCGCAGTAATCTGCGTGGAGAAGTCGGCGGGTTGTGAATTTCCGCTTGCCGGGAAATCGGCTAATCTGGGAGCAGCGTGTCTACCGCATTGATTGAAGTCTTTGAGCAGGAGTACCGCGAGCTGCGGCCGCGCGCGCCGATGCCTCCGTTCGACGTGCGCTTCCGGCGGTTTACGTCGCTGAATACGACGATACGGCTGCGCGAAGGGCGGCTGCATGTGCGGCTCTCCGACCTGCTGGAGCACGCGCCGGAATCCGTGCATCACGCGATTGCGCACATCCTGCTGGCCAAGCTTTACCGGAAGCCAATCGCGCGGACGCACGCCGACCGGTACCGCCGGCACGTTTCTTCGGAGGCGGTTTCGAAGCAGGCGGAACACATTCGCCAGACGCGCGGGCGGAAGATGATCCTGTCGGCGCGGGGGCATCATTACGATCTGGACGAGGTGTTCGAGAGCCTGAATGCCCGTTTCTTTCATGGGCTGCTGGGAAGGCCGACGCTGACCTGGAGCGCACACCACGCGCGGCGGATGCTGGGCCACTACGACGCGGCGCACAACACGATCATGGTCAGCCGAGTGTTCGACCGGCCCGACACGCCACGATGCGCGGTGGAGTACCTGCTGTACCACGAGATGCTGCACCTGAAACACCCGGTGCGGGTGAAGGCGGGCCGGCGCTGCGTCCACTCCAAAGCGTTCCAGGAAGAGGAGCGGCTGTTCCCGGAACTGGATGAGGCGAAGGCTTATTTGAGGCGGCTGTAGAGCAGGTGGAAGTTGCAGGTTGCAGGTTGTCCGTTGCCGGTTGGGCGGCTACGGCGTGGAGGGTGATGCCGTTGTTTTGTTTGCGGGCCTTCTTTTCGCCTTGTTGCTCGGCTTCGATGCGGGCTTTGCGGAAGGCGAGGTAGGCTTCGACGTCTTCGTGGG
>Ga0207416_1000670_pt1 | contig 54558 bp, 40 predicted proteins | sample PaiPotPPM11metaG_FD_184107 | JGI IMG/M metagenome (GOLD analysis project Ga0207416, IMG submission 184107) | Iron sulfur acid spring bacterial and archeal communities from Banff, Canada, to study Microbial Dark Matter (Phase II) - Paint Pots PPM... ... | reverse complement strand
GGTCAAGCTAACGGGCGCGGCCGGCAGGAAGAGTGCTCCGTGGAGCGCGCCCGTTAGCTTGACCTGCCGCATTCCTTCGCGCTGGAAAGTCTGCTCCAGTTGAGCGCTGGCGGTCGGCTTGTCGTTCTGGAGCAGGTGGAAGTGGATGGTCTGTGTGCCGAAGTCGTGCGGAGCCCGGTAGCCATGCACATCCTTCGCCGCGGGCATCATCGACCAGACCAGGCCCATTGCGGAGACGATGCGGTAGGAGCCCTTGGCTGGAGCCTGCTTCGCGGTATCGACAGTGCCGGCGTCGTCGGCCAGGAAGTCGGCCTGCGAGGTCCAGGGCGCTCCGGCGCCATCAACCAGGTCGGCCAGGAGGGTGACCCGCTCGTGCGGGTGGAGGCCGGACGCGCGAATGGTGGCGACCTCATCGGCCATTACGTGGTCTGGCGTTACTTCCAAAGTCTGCGCATGCAACGGAATCACGCACAGCGACACGCTGAGGAGCAGGGACCGGACGGAAAGACGACGGGACGCGCGTCGGATCATGCGATGGGAGTACCGGCAGCTTTGTAGATCGATTCGATGGCGAGCAGGTCGTGCAGGCCTTCTTCTCCGGGCGTTTTGGGGTTGGTGTTGGTGCGGATGCAGTTGGCGAAGTGGTCGGCTTCGAGCTGGAAGTGGAGCGTCTGGTCATTGCCCGGCGTGGCGTATTCGGCGTGAACCCTGTCGATGCCGATGAGGTGTGCGCCGGTGTAGTTGTAGGCATTCTCGATGAGCAGAGAACCTTTGTCGCCGTGGATGCGCAGGAAGCCGGGCATGCTGGATCCGTAGGTACAGCCGAGTGCGGCTACGATGCCCGACGGAAACTTCAGCGTGAAGTCGAGTGTCTGCTCCATCTCCGCGAAGCGGCCGCTGGTGCGGTCACGCGTGGTGGGCACCGCGGTGAAGGCGTTGGGCTCTTCGCCGGTGAGCCAGCGGATCTCGTTCATGGGATAGATGCCGACGTCCATCAGCGAGCCGCCGCCGCCGAACTGGCGTGTGAGCCGCCACTGATTAGGCGTGGCGTTGAATCCGAAGCTGCCCTCGAAGGACTGCAGCTCGCCGAGCGCACCGGACTGGATGAGGCGCTGCGCTTCAACGTGGGTGGGCTCGAAGTGGATGCGGTACGCGATCATCAGCTTTATGTTGGCCGTGCGGCAGGCGTCGATCATGGTGCGGCACTCGGCGGAGGAGATGGCCATCGGCTTCTCGCACAGGACGTGCTTGCCCATCTGCGCGGCGCGGACCGTGTACTCGCGATGCATGCTGTTGGGCAGGCCGACGTAGACCGCTTCGACGTCCTTGTTGTCGCGGAGGCGGTCGAAGGTCTCGTAGGTGTAAATGGAACTCTCGGGGATGCCGTACATCGCGGCATACTTCTTCCCTTTGGTCTCGGGATGTCCGGTCACAAGCGCGGTGATCTTTGCGGTCTGCGTCTTGGCGCAGGCGCGCATGAAGATGTCGGAGATGGTGCCGAGGCCGATGGCGGCGAATCCTACGGGTTTGTCGGAGGGTGACTGTGCGAAGGACGGCACCTGCGTCGCGGCCAGTGCGAGGGCGGAGAGGCGAGTGAAGCTGCGGCGATCCATAGTAGGCATGCGAAACAGCGTATGCTGTCGGCGGCTGCGATGTCGAGTCAGCATGGAAGAGCCGCACACGGCATACTGAAAGTGGAGTTCCGACTTCTTGATGACAGAAAGCGCGCGCCGCTACAAGTATCTCGACATCCTCACCACGATGTTCGTGGTCATTCTGCTGGTGTCGAACCTGGTGGCGCAGAAGATCTGCATGATCGGACCGTTCGCGGTGAGCGGAGCGGTGCTGCTGTTTCCGATCACCTACATCTTCGGCGACGTGTTCACCGAGGTGTACGGGTTTTCGGCATCACGGCGGGCCATCTGGCTGGGATGCTTCGGGACGGCGCTGCTCTACCTGATGGGAGAGATCGTGATCGCGCTCCCGAGTGCGCCGGGGTGGAGGAACCAGCAGGCGTTCACGGTGGTGTTCGGTTTCCTGCCGCGGATCCAGATCGCCTCGCTGATCGCCTTCTGGGCAGGGGATTTCGCCAACTCTTACACCCTGGCCCGAATGAAGCTGCTGACCAACGGCAGGAAGCTTTGGACGCGGACGATCGGCTCGACCGTAGTGGGGCAGGGGGTGGATACAACCCTGGTGATCACGCTGACCTTTGCCGGGACAGCCTCGGTGCCGACGCTGGTCAACATGATCGTCACTGGCTATCTTCTGAAGGTGGGGTACGAGGTGCTTGCGACGCCGCTGACGTACCTCGTCGTCGGCTGGCTGAAGGCAAGCGAGCACGCAGATGCCTTTGACCGGCATGAGAACTTCAATCCTTTCCACCTCGGGGGGAGGGACCCGGAGGGGGCGTAACCCGACCCGGTTTTCCTGTCCTTTTTTCGCATCCTTTTCGCATCGGAGTGCAACCGCTTATCATCAAACCATTCACCGGGTTGGACTAATAGTTGTTCGGACAGTTGTCTGTCCCGGCGAACGTTTAGCCAAAGAGCTCGAAATGCAAGTTGTTGAAGGAGATCTGCTGTGCGTCTGCTGAAAAGTTCCTGGAGTGCTGCGTCCCTCGCCGGATTGCTGGTGGTGTTGGTATCCGGATGCTCAAAGCCGCCTACGCCAGTCGCCGCCGCCGGTCCACAGGCGATGCCGGTTATGGTCCAGCCGGTAACCCTGAATTCCGTTCCCAACACCGATACCTACGTGTCGACGATCAAGAGCCTGCGGTCCGCAACGTTGCAGCCGCAGGTGGACGGTAACCTGACCAAAATTCTGGTCAAGTCCGGCGACGCGGTGAAGGCGGGGCAGGTGCTCATGCAGATCGACCCCCTGAAGCAGGTGGCGACGGTGCAGGCGCAGCAGAGTTCCGAGCAACAGCTGAAAGCGACCTACGACTATAACAAGACCGACCTGGCGCGCGAGGAGCAGCTTTACAAAGAGGGCATCATCTCCAAACAGGCGTATGACCAGTCGGTGCAGGCCTACCAGAACTCGAAGGCGGCGCTGGACGCAGCCGGAGCACAGACCAAGACGCAGCGCGAGCAACTGGCGTATTACGAGATTCGCGCGCCGTTTGCCGGCGTGGTCGGCGATATCCCGGCGCACCTGGGGGACTACGTCTCTCCCACGACGACGCTGACCACGGTCGACGCGAACAGTGGCCTGGAGGCGTATATCTACGTCCCGACCGAGAAGTCCAGCCAGGTCCGCAACGGGCTGTCCGTTGACCTGCTGGATGAGGGCGGCACGGTGCTTGCGCACTCCAACATTTATTTTGTTTCGCCGGAGGTGGACAACGGCTTGCAGGGAGTGCTGGCCAAGGCGCCCATTCCGAAGTCCGCCCAGCGGCTGCGGAACGGCCAGATGGTGAACGCGCGCATTACGTGGAGCACTTCGCAGGCACCGACGGTACCGGTGTTGGCCGTGACCCGGATCGGCGGACAAAGCTTCGTTTACGTCGCGGCGGCGCAGGGCTCGGGCTACAGCGCTCACCAGGTGTCGGTAACGCTGGGTGAGCCCGTGGGCAACATCTACCCGGTGCTGGGCGGCTTGAAGACTGGCGACCGTGTGATTCTTTCCGGAATTCAGCTGCTGCAGGAGGGCGCTCCGGTGATGCCGATGGATGGGAAAGGGCCGCCACCGAAGGCGGCCAGTTAGCGAGCGGAGCGCAAACCTCACGGACGAAAGCCCAAAACAAGAATGCGGCGCGGTGCATGGCTCAAGCCCTGTCCCTCAGCAGTATCTCAGTGCCGCCTGAAGGAAAGGTAGAGTTTCGTGGTTGAGTTTTTCATTCGACGTCCCATCTTCGCGACGGTTTGCGCGCTTCTGATCGTGCTGGCCGGGGCGGTCACGCTGCCCACGATTCCCATTTCCCTATACCCGCAGCTTGCGCCGCCGCAGGTGGTGGTCAGCTGCAACTACGTCGGCGCGAACTCGCAGGACGTGGAGTCGGCGGTCACGACGGTTCTTGAAGAGGCCATCAACGGCGTCGAGGGCATGCGTTACATGTCATCGACCTCGTCGAATGACGGCACGTCGCAGATCACGATCACCTTTCAGACCGGATACGACCTCGACATCGCCGCGGTCGACGTGCAGAACCGTGTCGCCACCGCGCAGGGCCGGCTTCCTGCGACGGTAAACAACACCGGAATCGCGATCACCAAGGCGAACTCCAACTTCGTTCTTGCGGCCGGCTTCATCTCGCCCGATCATTCGCTATCGCCTGCATTCATTTCGAACTACCTGGACGTCTATGTCGCCGACGCCCTGAAGCGCGTACCCGGCGTGGGCGCGGTGGTCATCTTCGGCGAACGCAAGTACGCCATGCGCATCTGGCTGGACCCCAACAAGCTCGCCGCACGGCAGTTGACGCCGCTGGATGTGACCAACGCGCTCGCCGAGCAGAACGTCGAGGTGCCGGCCGGACAGCTCGGAACTCCGCCGTCCGATCCGACGCAGACCTATCAAATGGCGGTTCGCGTCGAAGGCCGCCTAACGGATCCCAACCAGTTTGGCAACCTCATCATCAAGTCGAACGCCCAGAACGTATCCGCAGGCGTGGCTGCGCCGACCGGCGGCTCAGGCATCGTGCTGCTGAAGGACATCGGCCGTGTGGAACTTGGCGCGGAGACGTACAACACCAGTCTCCGATTCGGCGACAAGGACTTCGCCGCCGGCGACGCCATCGGCCTCGGCGTGCAGCAACTCTCAAACGCCAATGCTCTCGACGTGGACAAGCAGTGCAAGATTGTGTTCGCCCAGCTGCAGAAGAACTTCCCGCCGGGACTTCAGGGAATCATCGCAGTCGATACCACGACTGTGGTGTCGGACTCCATCAAGGAAGTGGAGAAGACGCTGGCAGAGGCGATCGTCATCGTCATCATCGTTATCTTCCTCTTCCTGCAGGATTGGCGCGCGACCATCATCCCCGCCATCACCATCCCGGTCTCGCTGATCGGAACCTTTGCGTTCATCAAGGTCTTCGGGTTCTCCATCAACTCGCTGACGCTGTTCGGCATTACGCTGGCGACCGGACTAGTGGTCGACGACGCCATCGTGGTCATCGAAAACGTGCAGCGCCACCTGGAGGGAACCGTGATCACGGGCGCCGAGGATTGCGCCCACAATCCCGTGAAGTCGACCATCGTCGCCATGGCCGAAGTCACCAGCGCGGTCATCGCGACTTCGCTGGTGCTGATCTCGGTATTCGTTCCGGTCAGCTTTTTCCCGGGCACGACCGGCATTCTCTACAAGCAGTTCTCCCTGACGATTGCTTTCTCAATCGCCATCTCGGCATTCAATGCGCTGACGCTGTCGCCGGCGCTGGCGGCGCTCTTCCTGCGGCCGGAGACCCGCCCGACCGGCTTCATGGGCGTCCTCCTGAATCCCGTGGAGGCAGTCATCCAGAAGATCATCGCGTGGTACGCCATCGCCGTCACCTGGGTGGTGAAGTGGCGCTACGCGTTTCTGGTGTTGTTTGGGGCAGGCCTTTGCGGCACGGTGTTCATGTACAACCACGTGCCGACGGCATTCGTCCCGGTGGAAGACCAGGGCTACTTCATGATCCTGGTGCAGACGCCTCCAGGCGCCTCGCTCACCTACACCACCGACTTCGCCGACAAGGGCGCCGCCATCGTCTCCAAGGATCAGGACGTCTTCGGGACCTTTTCGGTCATGGGCTTCTCGCTGGCCGGCGGAAGCTCGCCGAACTCAGGACTGATCTTCGCCCCGCTGAAGCCGGTGGATGACCGCACCAAGCTCGGCAAGGGACACACGGCGCACGACATCGTTGCCAGGATTGCGCCCCAGCTATTCGCGGTGCCCGGTGGAATTCTGTTCGCGGTCGAGCCTCCAGCGATCCAGGGTATCGGCACCGTCGGTGGCTTCCAGTTCATCCTGCAGGACGGCGGCCGCAACACCTTTGGCGACATCGACCGCATCGCCCACACCATGGTCGGCGCGTCACGCGACCCGTCCGCAGGACTGGTAAACCTCAACACCACCTTTACGGCGAACGACCCGCAACTGAACGTGGTCATCGATCGCCAGAAGGCTGAGGCCATGGGAGTGCCGCTGTCGCAGATCACCGCGGCGATGGGCACATTCATGGGGTCGAGTTACATCAACGACTTCAACTTCAACAACCGCTCGTATCGCGTGTACGTGCAGGCTGACCAGCAGTTCCGGCGCACCGCGGCCGACCTGCGGCAGTACGATGTTCGATCGAATGCGGGCCAGATGGTGCCGCTGGACAACCTGGTGGCGCTCGACGAGAAGTCCGGTCCCCAGGTGATCAACCACTACAATCTCTTCCGCTCGGCCGAGATCGACGGATCGCCGGCTGAAGGTCTGAGCTCAGGACAAGGCCTCGTCAATATGGAGCACTTGTTCGAGAAGTTCAAGATGCCGGGCATGACGTTCGAATGGACTGGTCTGGCGCTGGAAGAAAAGGAGTCGGAGGGCAAGGCGCTGCTGATCTTCGGGCTGGGCCTGCTGGTGGTCTACCTGACGCTTTCCGCTCAATATGAGAGCTTCGCGCTGCCGTTCATCATCCTGCTGGCCGTGCCGATGGCGGTGCTGGGTGCGCTGGGACTGGTAGCTATGCGTGGCATCAGCGACGACGTGTACGTGCAGATCGGACTGGTGATGCTGATCGGCTTGTCGGCCAAGAACTCGATTCTGATTGTCGAGTTTGCCGAGCAGCAGCTGGAACTGGGCAAGTCGATCCTCGTGGCGGCTATTACCGCCGCGGAGTTGCGGTTGCGCCCGATCCTGATGACCAGCTTCGCGTTCATCCTGGGTGTCTTGCCGCTTTACTTCGCGAGCGGCGCGGGCGCACTGGGACGGCACTCGGTAGGCACGGCGGTAGTCGGCGGCATGTTGGTATCGACCATCCTGAACCTCTTCTTCATCCCGGTGCTGTACGCGATCCTCAAGACGTTCCTGGCGTGGGCCACGCCCAAGAAGAAAGCGAGCGAGTTGCCGGAGTGCTAGAAGGCCGCCTATATTTTTCGGCGGCCAAACCGGACTACTTGAGGGGCGACTACCACTAAAGTTGTAGGGCATAGTCCCAAGGTGGGATGGGTTCGGGTGGCGGGGCGCGAGATAGTGAAGGGGTTGGTGAGTTCATCCCCGAGGCCCCGGCAATGCATAACGCGATGGTAGCCCTTATGTTCATGGTAGTAGTGTTGTTCCCGTGCTTCCTCTCTGCGGCGAGCCCGGAATAAAGCGGGCAGCGACCGATAACACCTAAAATTTGTAGGCGTGCTGATGAGCCATGCCCCGGAAGGGGCGACCTCCGGCGCGCTGGGGGCAAGTGCAAAAGGCCCACATCTCACAATGGAGATGTGGGCCTTTTCCTTTTCGAGGGCTGATTCGGGATCAGAACAGCAGCTTCAGGCCGAGCTGAATCTGCCGGCTGGTAGCGGCCGCGGTAACCACTCCGGCCGTTGGACTGGTCACGACCGGTGCGGTCTGGTTGGCGGTAGTGCCCTGGGTGGGGCCGCTGGAGAAGACTGTCTCGGACGGAGTCTGCAGGTTGGTGTGATTCAGGATGTTGAAGAACTCCGCGCGGAACTGCGTGCGGACGTGTTCCGTCAGCGGCGTTGTCTTGGTCAGGGAGAAGTCCAGGTCGTTGTAGCCGGGACCGGTGAGGGTGTCGCGGCCCAGATTGCCGACCGTCCCGTAGGCGGGCGCGGAGAAGGCAGCAGGATTGAAGTACTGGGCGGCGCGCTGGGCGGTACTGCCGTGCGTGTAGAGTGAGCCCGTAAACGCCGGGTTCGCGTTAGGACGGACCGGGTTGCGCGAGTCGCCGGAGCCTGTGGGGTTGTAGCCAAGCTGCGGCGTGAAGGGGAAGCCGGACTCGATGGTTGCGATTCCCGAGACGGTGATCCCGGAGATCGCCTTGTTGGTGGCGTGTCCCACGTTGCCGAGGAAGCGGTGACCCTGCCCCAGCGGCAGGTCGTAGCTGCCGTTGATCGCAGCGAGGTGGCGGATGTCGGTCGCAGCCGGGCCCCAGTCGAGGCCGGGGGTGTTGGGGTACGCCACGAAGGCGGGAGTGTTGGCGGAGACGCTGGTGTTCCAGGCGGAGCCGTCGTCCAGGTTGCGGGCGTAGGTGTAGTTGGCGCGCAGAGCGAGGCCGTTGGCCAGCGTGCGGCGTAGATCGACCTCCAGCGCATTGTAGGAGCTTGATCCTTGCGAGACCCACGACGTGGTGTTCGCCAGCGCGGGGTTGAGCTTGGTCGTCGTCGGATAGTAGATTGTGCCGTTGGGCTGAACGATCGACGCGGGCTCGTTCAGGTCCTCGGAGAGGATCTGGTGATAGCCGTGCGAGCCGACATAGCCGACGGTGAGCGAGGTGCTGGGCGCGATCTGCTGCTCGACCCGCAGCGTCCAGCTCAGCACGGAAGGCGTGTTGATGTCGGGCTGCACCGTCGAGGGCGAAACCGACGACGCACCCGAGGTGGGATTCGCGACCGTCCCTGAAGTGGAGTAGATCGTGTTGAACGGGGCGGACTGGTCGAGCCGGTAGTCGAGCGTATCCAGAAGGGCGTGATGCAGGCCGAAGCTGGCGCGCACAACCGTCTTACCGGTCGAGAACGGATCGTACGAAAGGCCGATACGAGGCTCCGGGAGGAACTTCGCGCGGTTGGTTGAGAGTGCCGCCGAACCCGTTATGGGAGTTGTACTTATAACGCCATTGTTAAAGGTATAGATTGGGGCTCGGCCGTGGGAAGCGTTCCAGCCGTCGGTGGACTCAGAGCGGATCCCGGCGCGGACTTCGAGGTTCGGCAGGACCTTGATGGTGTCCTCCAGATAGCTCGCCACGAAGGTGCTCCGCCAGCCGATTTCAGTGGTGACCGGGACGTAGGTGAACGTCTTGATCGCCCCTTGGAGGAACGTGGTGAGCGAGGCAAAGCTGGCCTGCCCGTACTGGTCCTGCGCCAGGTTGTCGTTGGACTCGAGCAGCTGCACCCAGCCGCCCGCCTCGATCTGCTGACGGCCCTGCGAGTAAAAGATGTGGTCGTCGAAGGTGAAGAGGTTGCGGGTGGTGGCGTTGTTAGCTCCGACGTTTGCCCCCGCGCCGGTGATCGTCGAGCTGCCGTTCGAGGCAGTGGACCCGGAGATGACGACAGCGCCGGTGGGCTTGCCCGGCAGGAACGTCGGCGTGACGGCTTGGATGGCGGTCGGGACCGAGCCGAGGAAGTAGAAGTTGGCGCGCGAGAATCCGACGCGGCCTGTGTTCAGCAGGCGTGGCGAAAAGACGTGCTGCTCCTGGACGCTGGCAACCTGCTCGCGCAGGCTCTCGTTGACCAGCGAGTAGGGGTTCTGCGTAGGTGTGTTGGCAACCGAGTCGTCGATGGTGAAGACGGCGAAGAGCAGGTCGTTCGGCGTGAGGTTGGCGTCGAAGCGCGTCGTGCCAAAGTCTTCGCGGATATGCTGCGGCGCGGAGGAGAACGCCTCCGCGATGCCGGTGGGTTGTCCGGTAGACGTCAGCAGCTCCGGGCCGTTCTGCACGGGCCACAGGTTCAGCAGGCCGGCGACGCCGCTGCCGAGCGCGACCGGCGTCAGCGTGCCGCTGGCGTTGGGCACCAGGCCCTTGCGGGCGTTGTTGTCGGGCACCAGCGTGACATCGGTGACGCCGAGGTTCTGGCGATAGCCTTCGTAGTTGGCGAAGAGGAAGAGCTTGTCCTTGCGGATGGGGCCGCCGAGGGATGTGCCGAAGTCATTGCGCTGGAACTCCGGAATGCGGCCGGGATCAAAGTAGTTGCGCGCGTCGAAGAACGAGTTGCGCAGAAACTCGTAAGCGGAGCCGTGGAAGTGGTTGGAGCCGCCCGCAGTAACGATAGACACCTGCGCCCCCTGCCGCTTGCCGTAGGCGGCCGAGTAAGTGTCGGTGATAACGTTGAACTCGCGCACCGCTTCCACGCCGAGCAGTTGGCCGGAGGTCCCGCCGGGAGTGACGTTGATCAGCGACGCGCCGGTGTACTCGACGCCGTTCAGTAGGTAGAGATTGTCCTGCGGGCGGCGGCCGGAGACGGCGAACATGTTGCCCACGGACGAATTCGAAGTTCCCACCGATCCGGATCGCTGCGCGGTGTAATTGACGGTTGCCGGGTTCAGCGTGATCAGCTGGTCGTAACTGCGGCCGTTCAGAGGAAGCTCCTTCACCTGGCGCGCGTCCACCAGCCCCGCCGTCTGCTGCGTGGAGAGATTGACGATCGGCGGTGTGTCCTGGACGGTGACGTTCTGCGCGACTCCCTGGACGGCGAGAATGATATCCACCCGCTGCGATTGCCCCACAGAGAGGGGAATGTTGATCTGCCTCCCAGGACCGAATCCATCGGCGGTTGCCGACACGGTGTACGTCCCGACCGGGACGGACGGCGCGGCGTAGCGGCCGTCAGGGCCCGACTGGAGATGCCGCTCGTTGCCGGTCTCGTCGTTGTGAACGAGGACCTGCGCGTTGCCAACGGCGGCGCCGGTCGAATCCGTGATAGTGCCGGAGATCGTGCCACCGACCACCTGGGCGTGCAGGGCGGGGACAACAAAGAGGGCGAGCAGCAGGCCAAGAGCGGCAGAACGTGCGGACGAGAAAGTACGAGCTATGCGGGTCATGCGTGTCTCCAATAGAACGGGGAGTGGGGGCGCGCGGGTGAGCGGCGGTTCTGGGTTTCAGTTGTGGTGAGAGAGTGGCGTGTTCTCGCTAGGGGCGACAACAACGGCGCAGAAGGGGATTCGAACTGGCGGGAGCGCTTCGCGTGATCGCGCGAATGCCCACCTCAGGCGCCAACAACACGCCCAGGGCAGGGCCCCCATTCTTATAACTAGCCACGAGCGGCGTCATCGCGTGACCCCGTGGCTGTAGCTCCAATAGACGAGCCCGAGTGTAAGCACAGCAATGAAGATCTCGCCGAGGATGCCGACCATCAGCGGACGCCAGCCCTGGCCAACCAGGTCGCGCAGGTTGGTGCGCAGACCCACGCCGGCAAACGCAGGCAGGAACGCCCAGCGGGAGAGATTCGAGAGGCTGGTGAGCTGCCCCTTGGTGAAGAAGCCCGCGGTGGCGAGCACCGAAATGGCGAGGAAACCCAGGATGAACTTTGGGAACTTCTGCCACAAGAACAGCGCCTTGTTCTCCACCACTGCCGCCTTGCCCCGCGACGCCCAATAGACCGCGTAGCCGAGCACGACGAAGCCGATGAAGGACGAGCGCGCAGTCTTGGACAGGATGGCAAAGCGACCGGCCTCATCGCCGTAGAGGGCGCCCGTGACGACCGACTCGGCCGTATTGTCGACCGCCAGCCCCGCCCACATGCCATACGCCTGCTGGCCCATGTGCAGCGAGTGCCCGATCGCCGGGAAGGTGAACAGCGCAATCGCGCCAAGAGTCAGGATGGCGGCAATTGCGGTGGACGTATCCTCCTCGTCTGGATCGATGGCGCCCTGCGCGGCCATGATGGCGGTGACGCCGCAGATCGACGATCCGATGGCGAGCAGGCTGGTGAGCTTGGGCGGCAAACGGAAGATGCGCCCCAGCAGCGTCATCACCGAAAGCGACAGGACCAACTCGACTGCGACCAGCATCAGCGACCAGCCGCCGATGTGCAGCACATCCTGCATCAGGAAGCGCGCGCCGACCAGCACGATGCCAAGCTTGAGCCACAACTCGTAAGTGGCCACGCCGGGCAGAAAGATGCGGGCAACGCCGAAGGAGTTCGAAACGACGAGGCCGATGATGATCGCCCACAGGACGTACTCGATCTGCGGCAGCAGCAAGTGGTGCTCCGTGCGGAGGACGGTAAATTCGTGCTCCAGCAGCTTGCCCAGCATGCCAATGCCGAACAGGAGCAGGACGCCGGGGATCAGGGCAAGAAAGCGCTGCGAGGGAGAAGACACTCGAACGGCCGCCGGCATCGGAATGGTGTGGGTAGACATTGGGGGGATCGTGGGCCCGCGGGGTGTCACGCGATGGCCCGGCAACTAGAAGCTGATCTGGTGGATGACGCCGAAGCGGATGAGGGCGGCCAATGTCAGCGCGATCCCGACGGCGAGCAGGTCCACATTGATCGGCAGCCGGTGGGCTGCGGGCCGATGTTCGGGGAGATTGTTGTTGATCGGTGCCATGATGCTCCTTGGTAACTTCTGTTGCTGGTCTGGTGTCCTGGTTTTATGTGGGCCAACAACGAAAAACCCACATATCGCGCTTTGCGCTGATACGTGGGCTCCTGAATTTCTAAGGCTCTGTGTTTCTAAGTTCGCCTAGGAGGGGGATGCACCAGCGCAGCAGCGGCTCTTGCCCATACAACACAGGCAACAGCTACACATACATGCGGTGATGCGGATTGCTCCCATGCCTTTGACCATACGTGCTTTGGATGCAGCCGTCAAGGGTGGGTCGCAAAAATCCGGGGTTAAAAAAGGAAACCCACGCAGCGCGGTGGGGGCTGTTGCGTGGGTATTCCGGTAATGCAACGAAGTGGGTGGACTTCGTTGTGGCCGCCTCAACCCGAAGGGAGACTTGCCACGCCTCTAGAGTAGAGCGGAATGCCGCTTGCGTCAAGGGCAAATCGTGGAAAAGTAAAGGACGGGATTCACTTTGCGATTTCCTGAGCCCGGGCGATGGCGCCCGGTAGCGGCTCGGAATTCCTCTCCGGAAGTGGGGAACCAGCAAGGAGTTGAGCACCGCCGATCGGTCGCTCAATGACGGGTGGTACGACCAACGCGTACTATTTCGGGGCGAGGTGTTTCTCCATGATTCTGAAGATGGCTGGGACGTTGTGGCTGCTCTTGTCGGTAGGTGCTGGTCTGGCAGCGGCGCAGGGCGATCCGCAACGTGCCTTTGATCCCGCGACAGCAGCGGCGCGCAAACCGGGGACGACGGTGCGGATCGACCTGATTGGCGACTCAACCCAGACCGACAACGCCGGATACGGCCGCGGGTTCTGTGCCAACCTGACGGCAAAGGTCGACTGCCTGAACATGGCGAAGGGAGGCGCAAGCACGGGGACCTTCCGCGGGCAGGGACTTTGGGACCATGCTCTGGCGACGAAGCCCGACTACATGGTGATCCAGTTTGGCCACAACGATATGGTCGATCCCAGGAACCCCATGCCGCGCCAGGTTCCGTTGCCGGACTACATCGCCAACCTCAAGAGGTTTGTAACGGAGGCGCGCGCCGCCGGCATCAAGCCGGTGCTGTGCACGCCGCTCACCCGCCGCTATTTCCAGGCGGACGGCAAAATCCACTCCGACCTGACCGAATACAGCGAGGCAATGCGTAATGTCGCAAAAGAAATGAATACGCCGCTGATCGACCTGCAGGCGGACAGCATCGCCTACCTGGACAAGGTGGGCGAAGCCGAGGGCAATAAGCTGGCAATCACCAAGAAGGACGACGACGGCAAGACCATCTTCGACAAGACGCACCTGGACTGGGCGGGCAGTTACGTCTTCGGGCGCATGGTGGCCGTCGACCTGGGCAAAGCGGCACCGGAGCTGGCGAAGTACGTGCGATCGGAGCCGGCCAAGCTTCCGCCCGAGGGCGTCAAAGCGATGGCCGTGATCAACGGAGCCCCCGTGAGGATCGTGCTGGTGGGCGACTCGACCGTGGCCAGCGCCGGCGGCTGGGGACCAGGCTTCTGTGCGGTGATGACGCCGAATGTCACCTGCATCGACGACGCACTGAACGGCCGCAGCTCGAAGAGTTTCATTGACGAAGGCGCGTGGAAGAAGGCGCTGGACGAAAGGGGCGACTACTATCTGATCCAGTTCGGCCACAACGATCAGAAGACGAGCGCGGCGCTCTACACCGACCCCGACACCACCTTCCAGGCGAACCTCAGTCGCTATATCGCGGATGTGCGCGCGATCGGCGCAGTGCCCGTGCTGGTGACGTCGCTCTCGCGTCGCAACTACAAGGACGGCGTGCTGGTGGAGGACCTCACGCCCTATGTCCAGGCGGCAAAAAAAGTCGCCGCGGACGAGTACATCACCCTGATCGATCTCAACGCAATGTCGGTGGCGATGCTGAAGCCCATGACGCAGGAGCAGGCGGACAGGTTCGACAAGGGAGTCGATCCGGAAACCGGCAAGGCTTCCTCGGTGGTGGAGGGTTCTCCCACGGACGTTGCGGTTGCGTTGGCGACCGGCGGGACCGTACCGCTGGATCGGACCCACCTGAATTCCCACGGGCAGAAGGTGTTTGGCAGGATGGTCGCGACCCAGATTGTGCGGACGCAGGTGGAACTTGGGCCGGATGTCATTGGCGAGGCTGCCAAGCCCGCAGGTTCGGCTACGAATCGATGATGCCCGGCATTTAGCGGTTGCAAACCCACTGTACTAGTTGTACTAATACACTAATGACTCCTTTACAGGTCCGGATTAAACCTTCCCTCGTCGCCAGTTGGGTCGCAGTTCTACTCGGTGGCATGGGGATGGCAATGGCGCAGGCCCCTGCATCGACGGCAGCGCCCGCGAAACCGTTGAGCTTCGATATCGTGTCGATTCGGCAGAACCTGTCGCCGCAGCGCAATGGTCCACCGCAATTCGGGCCTACCGCAGACGGGTACCACATGGCCGGGGGACCTTTGCTGCTCCCGATCATTACGGCTTACCTTCCCCAGGGCGGAACGGCGGTAGCCTTCATGCCGGACCAGATCAAGGGACTTCCGGACTGGGCGATGCGGGACAGCTACGACATCGACGCGAAGGTTGCGGAGGAAAACATGGCCGACTGGCAGAAGCCTGCGCAGCAGAAGACGATGCTGCCCGCCATGATGCAGGCGCTGTTCGAGGATCGATGCAAGATGGTGGTGCATCGCGAGACAAAGGACGCTTCGGTGTACCTGTTGACGGTGGGGAAGTCCGGGCCGAAGTTCAAGGAGACCGATCCTTCCGTCGAACATCCCGACGGGATGAAGCTGCCGTGGGGCGGAGTGATGGTACCCGGGAAGGGTGGCATGACTCTCTATGGAACCTCGATGGCGTCACTGGCAACGCTGTTGGGAACCTTTGGACGGGGGCTCGGACGCCAGGTTCAGGACAAGACCGGACTCACCGGCCACTATGACATTACGATTACCCCGCCCGGCATGGGAGGATCGGCGGGCCCAGGCGATGCGGGCGGCGCAACAGATCCGGAATCGATGATCTTCACGGTAGTGGAATCTCTGGGGCTGAAGCTGGAGTCGGGCAAGCAGCCGGTCGAGACGCTGGTCATCGACCACATCGAGAAGCCGACAGCGAATTAATCCGCGACCATCAGTTCGCCGGGGACGATGGGCCGCGTGCGGGGCAGTGCTCCGCGATACGCCGCGGCCGCGACTGCCAGCAAGACTCCCGCAAAGATCGCGAGCTTCATCACACCTGCCTCGCGCGTGTTGGGCAGCAGCTTCCAGACGACGAGCAGCACAGTCTGCCCGATCACCACGGCCCACACCGATCCGTAGAAGTAGCGGCGCTCCGTGCCCTCGCCCTTGGTGGAGCGGCGAACGCGCGGGAGCACCCCAGTCGCGCCGAGCAGCAGGATGGTCACGCACAGCGGTGCGTAGGCGTACATGTAGATCTGCTTCATGTACCAGGTGCCGGTTGCAGCGGCGATGACGAGGCCCGCGAGATTCAGTAGCGCGAAGCTCAGTACAGCGTTCCACGCGAAGGTGTAGCAGACGCGACGATACAGCGGATTGGGCTTGTCCTCGTCGAAGCGCAGGATGTAAGGCGCGGGTTCGGCGCCGGGCAGGCTGCCGCGCAGCGCCGCGATTCCGGTCCCCAGCAAAACAAGTCCCAGCCACGCGAGGTTGCCGCGTCCGAATCCGTGCGCAAAAAGCGAGAAGGTCAGCGGGCCGGGTGCGAGGAAGAACACCCATATCCAAAGCGGCCAGTGCGCGAGCCGGTAGAGACGAGTATTGCGCGTGCGCATCTTGCGCGCCTGGGCATATTCCAATTTGCCGCGGTAGGACATACTGAAATGCTACAGTGAAGCATCCTTTCGCCGAAACCCTGATGGAGCCATCGCTTGAACAACCCTGTTGAAGAACTCGCAGCGGAGTCTGGAGCGACTGAAGGGCGAGCGTCGAGTCATGCGCTCCGGCGCGAACTCGGCCTATGGGACCTGGTCCCGATGCAGATCCTGCTGGTAGTCGGCATCACCTGGGCCGGCCTCGCGGCGACGCAGGGCGGAGGGCATGTCTGGTTCTGGCTGGCAGGGATTCTGCTCATGTTCGTGCCGCTGGCCGCGGTGACAGGCTGGTGCGCGAAGATCTGGCCGCTGGAAGGCGGGGTGTACCAGTGGACCAAGTATGCTCTGGGTCCGTTCGCCGGCTTTATGAGCGCGTGGAACTTCGGCCTGTGGGCACTGCTGGCGGTCTCCAACATCGGGATCGTCACGGCGACCAGCCTCAGCTATGGACTCGGGCCGCGCGCGGCGTGGATCGAGAACAACCATCTGCTGGTCGCGGCATTCACCGTCGCGCTGTTCGTCATTATTCTGTTCGTGAATCTGCCAGGCTTCGGAATCGGCCGCTGGGTGGCACACTTCGGGACCGCGGTCACAGTGCTGGTGACGATGTTGCTGATGGGGCTGCTATTCTATCACCCGCATGCGAGTGCGCTCCATCCGCACGTCAATCCGCAGTCGCCGTTCAGCGTGGCCAGGCCGGCCTTCACGCTGTTCAGCCTGAATATTTTCAGCAAGGTTGCCATCAACGCGCTGAGCGGACTGGAGCAGGTTGCCGTGTTTGCCGGCGAGACACGCGATCCGCGCCGCGCAATCATGCGGTCAGCCTGGATCGCTGCGCCGTTGATCGCGGTGATCTACATGCTGATGACCGGCTCGATGCTGGCATACACGCCGGCTGCGAACATCGACCTGACAGGGCCGATCCCACAGATTCTGGCGGCGGCCTTTGGCGGCGGCGCGGCCACCGGAATCGACTGGGGGCTGATGCTGGGCCGCGCGGCTATCCTGGTGCTTGCGGTCGCAGTGGTCGCGCAGTATGCCGTGATCGTGGCGGAGACGAGCCGGCTGCCGCTGGTCGCCGGCTGGGACCGCATGATTCCAGCCTGGTTTACCAAGCTCGATCCCCGCTGGAAGACGCCGACGCGGTCGATCGCGGTCATTGTGGCCTTGTCCATTGCGCTGGGCCTGGCCGCTACCTACGGAACCGGAACCCAGGAAGCATTCCAGGTCATCAACTCCGTGGGCAATGTGGGCTTCGGCACGTACTACCTGATGATGTTCGCGATCCCACTGGTCGTCGGCGACCGCTTCGGCGTGCGCGCGGGCTTCTGGCTCAAGTTGGGTGCGGCCAGCGGATTCGTGGTGACCGCGCTGGCGCTGGTGTTCATCGTCGTGCCGATCGTCGATGTTGCCAGCAAATGGGAGTTCGCCGCGAAGGTGGTCGGGACTGGGCTGGTGCTGAACCTGGTTGGGGTAGCGCTCTACTGGCACGGGGCGCGCAAGGCACAGGCAGCGGCTTAGGACTTCGTCGCGGCGGTCTGGATATCCTTCATGTACTCGTCGAGGTTGTGCGTCGGGCCCATGACGTGGGCCATGACAAAGCGAAAGACCGCGGGCTTGATGAAGCCGGTCTCGGTGATGCGGAGGTTGGTTGTCGCGGGGGACGGGCCGGGCGCGAGCTCGTAGGTCCAGGATCCGCCATAGGATGCGCCCGGTGCGTCGAGCAGAACTTCGCGGCGCATGGGCGGATCGGTCCGGGTGGCAAGGAAGGTCATGTACTGCCCGTAGGCAAGGTGTTCGACCCAGTGGTCGCGGCCCTTATCGGGACCAAGCAGGGTGACGGACTTGACCGCCGGCCGCCAGTCGGAGGCCTTGGCGACGTTGGTGATCAGGCCGAAGACCTTCTCGGGGGGAGCCTGGACCACTCCGGTGACCGAAACAACGTGATTGACTGGGAGGGTCGTTCCATCAACATAGACCACAATGGAGACAATCACAGCGAGAAGCACGATGAGGCCGAAGAACTTTTTCATGGATGCTCCAGTGCAGCAAAGAGAACGGTAACGACTTGGGACCGGAAGAAAACTTAGGGTACCTCACGCGACAACTCTACGGAAAGGATTCTAGAATGACGTTCTATGAAAAGACGAGCGTTACTCACAGGGTTAGGTGCAGGGGCGGTGGTGTCAGCGTTGCCTGGATCACGTAGTTTGGCGCAGGCTGGTTCCGAGGGCGGCGGAGGCGCGGTCTTCGAACTCCGGGAATATCACACGTTCGAGGGCAAGCTGGGCGATCTGCTGACACGCTTTCGCGATCACACCATTACGATCTTCAAGCGTCATGGCATGGAAAGCGTCGCCTACTGGACGCCGATGGACGACCCGCTGAAGGATAAGACGCTGTTCTACATCCTGAAGCATCCCAGCCGCGAAGCGGCAACCGCCAACTGGGCTGCCTTCCGCGACGATCCGGAGTGGAAGCAGGTGAGTGCGGCCAGCGAGGCGAACGGCAAAATTGTGGAGAAGGTCGAGTCGACGTTCCTGAAGCTGACGGACTTCTCGCCCAGGCTCTAGGGCTGGTTGCGGGCGATGGTGTCAGGCTCGGGGAGAGCGAGCGATGCGGCGGAGTCCGGCGGCGTGACGGTGGCCGGTCCCAGGCCGAGCTTGATCAGCGCGCGGGAGTCTGGCACCAGCTTGGTCTGCCAGCCGTTGTCAGCCTGCACCTTGGTCATCGCAGCGATCGATGCCGAATCCCAGTGCCCGCTGGCGGGCGCGGCGAGGTAGCCGGCCTTGATGAGGGCAGTCTGGATCTGGGTGGCGCGGTCATCGTCGATAGTCCGCTGGCTGGTCATCTTGGACTTGACGGCGGCGTGCTTCGACTTCGCGGAGGTCTTGTGCAGCCCTGCGGCGCTGACGTGTTTGCGAGTCGACGCAGCGGCCGGCAGCGTCAGAGCAACGACGATCGAGGAGAAAAGGGCGAATTGACCAAACCGCATCGTTAGGACCGACTCCAATAGGGAGTTTGACGAGAACGCCCGCTGGCATAGTTGCCGTGCGAGCCTCCCATCGATTCGACAAGGGTATACCGCCCATTCACGCGACTGCAACAGAAAATAGCCCGTGACAAAATCAAGTTACAGATAACAAAGAGAAAGCCCCATGAGAACGACAGTTGTATTGTCGCCATCATGGGGCTTCACTCGTGTTTTGGACTAGGGCAGCGTACCCCCGTAGTACGACGGGCCGGCGTTGGCTGCGTTACCGCTGCCGCGTACGACGAAGGCGACATCGTCCCCAGTTTTCAACCCGGTGACGAGGGTCCGGTAGGAGGCCTCGTCGGTGATCGGATGGCGGTTGATCTCCGTAATCACCATGCCCTTGACCAGGTTGATCTCGTCCGCGAACGATCCCGGACGCACCGTATTGATGATTACGCCGCCCTTGACGCCGAGCTTGGTTGCCACGGTTGCCGGGATTGCGCTGACGGTGATACCGAGCTTGCCCTCTCCGGCGTCTGATTCGGCCGGCGCGGCGTTATCGTCGTCCTGCTTGCCATTGTCGGCGAACAGTTTGGCGCGGTCGGCGATGCCTACGGTAACGCTCTGCTTCTCGCCGTTGCGCAGCAAGCCGAGTTGGACGTTGGACCCCACCTTGCGGGAAGAGATGTCCGCGACCAGTTGATCGCCGTCCTTGACCGGCTTGCCGTCGATGGCAACGATGACGTCGCCGGCCTTGACGCCTCCTTTGGCTGCGGGACCGGCGGGGGTAACGGCGTTGACCAGTACGCCACCGTTCGCGAAGCCGTAGACCCGGCTGACGGCGGAGGATTCAGCGCCCTGGAAGCTAATGCCGATGGAGCCGCGAACCACCTTGTGATCGGGGCTGATCAGCATGTTGTAGATGTTTGCGATGATGTTCGACGGCATCGCGAAGCCGACGCCCTGCGAGCCCATGGACTGCGTGTAGATCGCGGTGTTCATGCCGATGACCTGGCCGGCCATATCGACCAGCGGGCCGCCCGAGTTGCCGGGGTTGATAGCCGCATCGGTCTGGATGAACTTCTGGAACTGGCTGGCGCGGCCGTCGGGGCCGGGCTCGTCGATGGAGCGGTTCTTAGCGGAGACGATGCCCGCGGTAACGGTCTCAGACAGCGAGAACGGGCTGCCGATGGCGAGCACCCAGTCGCCAACCTGCGCGCCTTCGGAGTTGCCGAGTTTGACCGTGGGCAGAGGCTCAGGCGCATCGATCTTGATCACGGCAATGTCGGTCTCGGAGTCGACGCCGACAACGTGGGCGGGGCGTCCGTGGTCGGTGGGATTATCCCCATCGATAGCCAGCTTGACGTAGATTTTGTCGGCTTTGTCGACGACGTGGTTGTTGGTGATGATGTAGCCGCGCGAATCGACGATGAAGCCGGAGCCGAGAGCCTCGCGCTCGCCCCCGCCGCCATCGGCGCCGTCATCCCCTCCGCCTCCACCCTGGCCGCCGAAGAAGCGGTTGAAGAAGTCCTGCATGTCGCCAGGAGCATTCTGGTCGTTGTCGTCACCGCCATTGGGTGGGGTCTGACCGCGGCGCCGGGGACGTGCGGCCGACTGCTTGGGCAGCGTAACCGTGTTGATGTTGACCACCGCAGGGCCAACCTGCTTGGCGATCTTGGAGAACTCATTCGACATCGTGACCGGGTTGGGAATGGTCAGCGGGCGCGCGTCGGAAGAGTCGACTTGCTGCTCCTTGCCACTGACGGAGCGGGTCAGCAACGAGCCGGCAAGGATGCCGACCGACAGCGTGGCCAGCAGCGCGAAGGTCGCGCTGAGGCGGTGGTTGCGAATGCGGTGGATGAGATCGCGTGGGGCTACGGTCGGTGTGTCCATGGGTGAGTCGATCCTCATTCTCGATTGTTGCCGGGTGCATGGCTGCGCGGCTGGTTCACGGCGTGTTCTAGGGCGCAGCGAGCTAATCCCATTAAGTATAGTCCGCACGGTGCAGCACGAGCCACTGGCGCGGACGCGTCGTATCTTTGGACGCAGTTTGGCAGGGAAAGGGTGCGGCGGCCGTCTGGTCGGACCTACGGAGCCTGGTAAACCGTCTCGCCGTTGACAACGGTGCGCAGGACTCGGGTATGCAGCAGCTGCTGCGGATTGGACTTGAACGGATCGCGGTCGAGGACAACGATATCCGCCAGGAAGCCGGGCTCGAGGCGCCCCTTGATGCGCTCGCGAAACTCGGCGAAGGCGGAAGTCTGCGTGTAGGCGTAGATGGCTTCGGGGAGTGTGATCTTCTCCTGCGGCTGGTAGGTAGCGGTGCCGGCTTCGTTCTGGCGAGTGATCGCCGCGTAGAGTCCGCGGAAGGGATTGATCGACTCCACGGGATAGTCGGTGCCGAAGGCAAGCGTCACGTGATGATCGAGCATCGAGCGCCAGGCGTAAGAGTATTTGGCGCGCTCAGGGCCGAGCCGCGCCGCCGCCCAGTTCATGTCCGTCAGCAGGTGCACGGGCTGCATTGAGGCGATGATGCCGAGTTGGGCAAAGCGATCGAAGTCGGCGGGCAGCAGTACCTGGGCATGCTCGATGCGAAGGCGAAGATCATGGGGCTTCGCGGCGGAAAAAGCATCGAGAGCCATGTGATTGGCCTCATCGCCGATGGCGTGGAAGCCGAGCTGGAATCCAGCCGCGACCCGCTCGGCGGCCATCTGGTTGAGTCTGACCTGGTCGTAGCGGCGTATGCCGGAGTTGGTGGGATCGTCGGTGTAGGCCGCAGCAAGCGCCGCGGTCCGCGATCCCAACGACCCGTCCATGAACGCCTTCAACATGCCGATATGCAGCAACGGATCACGCGCGTCGTGGCTGGCGCGGCGCTCTTCCAGAGTCTTCACGGGAAGGTTGAAGTCGATCCACTCGGAGACTCGGAGGTGCAGCTTGCCCTCCCGCTCGAGGTCGGCCAGTACGAGGAAGTCCTCCCAGTCGGAGAAGTCCTGCACACTCGTCACGCCGTGGGCGAGCGCGTCCGCAATGGCGAACTCGAGCGCGCGGCGGCGCTCCTCGGTCGACGGCGGTGGAATGTGGGCGTCGAGCAACGCGATGGCCGGGCCTTCGCGCACGATGCCGGTGGGCACGCCGCTCGCGACGCGGTCGATCTTGCCGCCGGCCGGGGTTGGCGTGTCGCGATCGATGTGGGCCAGTGCCAGCGCGGCGGAGTTGGCGACGACGATGTGGCCGTCGGTCCGCGTGAACATTGCCGGATGCCCGCCGGTGACGGTGTCGAGATCGGTGCGTGTTGGCAGCGTCGCGCCGGGCCACTTGGTGTGGTCCCATCCGCTTCCTTCCAGCCACGCATTCGCGGGTGCGGTAGCAGCGAACGCCCGGATGCGCGCAAGCATGTCCGCAACGGAAGTGGTGCCATCGAGATCGACCGTGAAGTGTTGGCGGCCTGCGGAGGCGATGTGGGTGTGGGCATCATTGAAGCCCGGCATAGCGAACGCGCCGTGCAGGTCGACGACTTGAGTTGAGGCAGTTTTCAGCTTGAGGATTTCCGCGTCGGTGCCGGCGGCAACAATCACGCCGTGGGCGACGGCAAGCGCAGTGATGCGGGCGGCGATGGCATCAGTGTCGCCAGCCGCAAGGTGTGCGCCCGTCAGGATCTCGCCGTGAACGAAAAGAGTGTCTGGCGCAGGAGGCTGCGCAAGGGCAGTGGCGGAAGCGAGCACGAGTGCAACCAAGATGCGCATGGAAGGCCAGTCTAGTGTAGTGCGTCGAAAGTTAGGTCATATGAGCGCGGCGAGATCATGGTTTTTTCGGAGTAGCAGCGGGCTTTAGCCCGCGGTAAGTGGCGCATAAATTGTCGGGGCTTTAGCCCCGGCCCTTCTCTTTCCCCGCCCCGATTCAGATGGAATACATCCGATCTGTGTGACGCGCTGCACCAGCTGGTATCAAGAAACAAATCACACAGGAACGCCCTGGGACGGGCAAGTCACTCTCTGTGCTCTCTCTTCTTCTCTGTGCTCTCTGTGATTCGCTTTTCACTCGACCTCGCCCGCGAGGTCGGCCGTGTCGAGCAGCGTAAGCAGAACCCTCCGCAGCGCGCCATTGCGCCCCGATGGATCGTACCACTCCTGCAGCGTATGAATGCCGCCGCCGAGTCCGCCAGCGCCGATGGCAATCGCCGGGATGCCGAGCGAGAGCGGAACGTTGGCATCGGTCGAGCCCAACCCTGTCTCCGTGCGCAGGTTGAGATGGCGATCGACTGCACGGAGCGTAGTCAGAAGCGGCGAATTCGTCGGCAGTGCGCCGCCGGGCCGGTCGCCAATGATATCGATGGAGAGTGCAGGCTTGCCGGTCTTCGCCGTAGGAGGTAACGGCGAGTCGACCACCCAGTGTTCCAGCGTCTCGCGCAGCGCGGCGTCGGCGGCTTCGAGCTGCAGCGGATCCGTGGAGCGCAGGTCGAGCAGCGCCGTGGCGGATTCAGGAATCGAGTTGACGGACGTGCCGCCGGAGATCTGGCCCACGTTCAGCGTGGTCCGCGGGTCGCCATGCGGCAGGTCCAGGGATTCGAGCGCGAGCAGCGCGCGGGCCAGCAGCAGGATGGGGTTGACGGCGCCTGCGTCGGTCCACGAGTGGCCGCCCGGTCCAGTGACCGTGACGCGGAAGCGCCGGCTGGCAAGCGCGCGGGTGACGGCCGCGGAAGTGCCTCCGCCTTCGAGCGCCATCGCAGCAGCGATGCGCGAAGCGTACGCGCCGCCCTGGAAGAGATAACGCATGCCGCGGAGGTCGCCTTCGCCCTCCTCGCCGACGTTCGCGGCAAACAGGATCGGCACCGCCGGGATGAGCTCCGCGTGTCGCATCGCCGCGGCCAGGCCGAGCAGCCCGGAAAGTCCCGCCGCGTTGTCGCAGGCGCCCGGCGCGAGGATGCGTGTGTCTTGCTCGACCGGATCGGTGGCAGTGCCCGCGGGAAAGACCGTGTCGAGGTGGGCGGAGATCAGAATGACCGGCGTGGAAGCCTGCATGGTCGCGCCCGGAAGTTCGGCGACCGCATTGCCGGCCGAATCGAGGTGCGGATTGGCGAGTCCAAGCTGGCGAAAGCGGTCGAGGAACCACGCCGCGCGCGCCCCTTCGCCGAAAGGCGGGGCGGGAATGCCGAGAATCTCCAGCTGCCAGCGGCGCACTTGCAACTGGTGCAGGTGTAGCCAGTGGAAAGCGCGATGCACCGCGGGGGTTGCGGCAAGGCGTGCGATCCGAAGCTGTGCAGACGCGCTCATTGCGAACCGCCCGGCATGCTGTCCATTGGGTAGTTGACGTTGATCAAAAAGAGGCCAGTGGCTGGGGCGGTGGCACCGGCTGCCGAGCGATTGCGAGCAGCCAGCAGGGCGGGAATGGAATCGGGGTCGAGCCGATGCGCGCCGGCCTGAACAAACGTTCCCACCAGGTTGCGCACCATGTGGTGAAGGAATCCGCTACCGGTCACCCGGTAGACCAGCAAGCCGTCCGCGGCATGCCAGGCTGAGTGGCGGATGGTGCGAATGGGCGTCCGCGGGGCTTCGTCCGTTTCACGGGCGGTCATGTCAGGATCGGATGCCGCAAACGAAGTAAAGTCGTGGGTGCCGAGAACGTACCCTGCCGCCCGGTTCAGTGCCGCCAGATCGAGCGGCCAGGGACAGGGCCACACGAACGGAGCCAGCATCGGCGGGCAGATGTTCGACGCCAACGTCTCCGAATCCTCGTCGGTTCCCACGTCGGATGGCGCCGCGCGCAGCGGGAAGATCCGATACTCGTAGGTCTTGCCGATGGCGCTGTGGCGCGCATGGAAATCCGCCGAAACCACCTCGGCGCTCATCACGCGCACGCTCGGAGGCAGGCAGCGGTTCATCGCGCGGTGGAGATTGACCGGAGGAATCGGCGCCTCGATCGCAAAGGAGGCAACCTGCCCCAGCGCATGCACTCCGGCATCCGTCCGGCCCGAGCCCTGCGGCAGTACCCGCTCGCCCACGATGCGGTGGATCGTGTCTGACAGCAGCCCCTGGACAGTAGACAGCCCGGGCTGGATCTGCCAGCCATGGAACGGCGTGCCGTCGTACGCAAGAACGAGCTTCCAGTGAGTCATGCTGTGCTTTGCACGGTAACACGAGGTGGGCTTTCAGATTCACCCTCGCCAGCTCGTCGGCCGCCCGTACCTCATTGGTATACTTGAGCGTTCGGAGAGCGGCAGCAGCGATTGGAGTCCCGGTAACTGGAACCAGGCTGCCTCCAGCTTCGTACCAAGGTGTGCGGCGGCGAGTGCGCCGAGATCGAGGCAGGCTTCCCAGATTCCGTTGCCGCGTTTAAGAATCGCACCACAGCCGGAAGACGTCTTAATGAAACCATCGAGTGGATCGTAGTGCGGCTCCGCGCAGCGCGGGGACTGCGAAGGACTTATCGAACAAGATATGGGAGCCCTGTGCATCGGGCGGAACTCCCGGAAGAACAAGAGCTGGAGAGGAACAAAGTGAGACTAAAGGACTTGCAGGCTACAGCGGCGATTGTGCTGCTTTTGATCAGTGGGAGCACACAACCGGGGCTGGCCCAGGCCAGCGCTGCGCCCTCCGGAGCCCCGGTGCAGACAAGCGCGACCCAGCCCACTCCGCAAACCCCCACCGGTGCGGACCAGAGTAATCTGCCGCAGGTGCCGGCTCCGAAGTTGACTGAGCCCCTGTATCTGCGCGATACCGGCAAGGACTACACCCACCCACATTCGCTGTTGCCCAATCCGCTGAAGACGTTTGCCCCGACCGATTTCGCTGCGCCCCGGCTGGGAAACACGCCGCGCCTCGACTCGCTGCTGCGCGACGGGACGATCTACCTGAGCCTATCGGACGCGGTGCTGCTGGCGCTGGAGAATAACTTCGACATCGCTATCGCACGCATCAACCTGGACATTGCCGACACGGACATCCTGCGGGCGAAGGCGGGCTTTGGGCTGCGCGGCGTTTCTACCGGCCTGGTAACCGGCACACTCGGGAGTTCCGGCTCCACGGTGACGGGCGGCGGTGGTCCCGGCGGCACTTCGAGCGGCTCAGGTGGCGGCGGCACCGGCGCCAACGGCCTGGTCCTGAGCACAAACGGTGGCGGTCCGACTCCCGAAAACCTCGATCCTACGCTGACAGCTTCCCTGGAATACGAAGCGGCGAACCAGCAGCAATCGAATCTGCTCTTTTCAGGTGGTAAGTCGGTCCTGTTCAACGATACGGGGACGTTCAACTTCGGCTACAACCAGGGTTTTCTGACCGGTACGCAACTCGGCGTGACCTTCAACAACTCGCGCGTCACAACCAACAATCCGTTTACGGATTACAGTCCGGACATCACCACCAGCTTCCGTGCCACAGCGACTCAGCACTTGTTACAGGGATTTGGCTGGGGGATCAATGGGCGATTCATTGTGCAAGCAAAAAATGATCGCAGAATTACTGACTCGGCTTTCCGGCAGCAGGTGCTCTACACCGTCAACCAGGTGGAGAACATCTACTGGGGGCTGGTGAGCGCGTACGAAGATGAGCAGGCCAAGGAGCGCGCGCTGGCGCAGACGACGCAACTGACCAATGACAATCGCAGACAACTGCAGATTGGCACGCTGGCGCCGCTGGATGTGGTGAATTCCGACGCAGCCGTGGCGACAGACCAGCAGGCACTGGTGGCCTCGAAGTCGAACCTGGAGTATCAGCAGTTGATCATGAAGCAGGCCATCGCGCGGAACCTGGAAGACCCGGCGCTGACCAATGCACCGGTGATTCCCACGGACCGCGTCGGCCTGGACCGTTTGCCGGAAGAAGACATGTCGCAGAATGACCTGGTGCAGCAGGCCTACGTAAACAATCCTCAGATCGAGCAGGCCTCGCTCAGCATGAAGAATAATGAGATCACGATCAAGGCAGAAAAGAACGGGCTGTTGCCGGTCGTGGATGCGTATGCGTTTTATGGCTCCAGCCAGTTGGCGGGCTCACAGAACCCCAATGCGCTGAACTTCTCAACCGGTCAGAATTACCCGCCGGGGAGCTTTCCGCCGATCGACTATAGCACCGCCATCGGTCATTTCTTCAATAGCTCGGCTCCGGACAAAGGGGTGGGTGTGAACATCAGCATCCCGCTACGCAACCGGGTCGCGCAGGCCGATCAGGCGCGTTCGCAGATGGAGTATCGCCAGGCACAGATGCGGCTGCAGCAGCTCTATACGCAGATTCGGATCCAGGTCATCAACGCGCAGTATGCAATCACCAACGATCGCGCACAGGTAAGTGCAGCGCAGGCCGGCCGCGAGTATGCGGCCCAGTCGCTGGATGCGGAGCAGAAGAAGTACCGGCTGGGAGCCTCGACCTCTGCGCTGGTTTTGCAACAGCAGCGAAACATGGCGGCGGCGGAAAATACACTGATTTCCGCCACAGCAGCCTATGCCAAGGATCGCGCCGCGCTCCGGCAGATTACTTCGAGCACGCTGACCGTGTACGGCATCAACCTCACCGACGCCGCGACCGGCACCGTCGCGAGCGCTCCGGTGATTCCGGGATTGACTGCGCCGACTGCGCCCGCTCCCCCGAAGCCGATCTCGAGTGGTCCGCCTCCTGCACAGTAGAGAAAAGACGAGCCACCGGGGAGATACCGGGAGGTCGCAAGGCGTGCGGGATTTAACCCACGCCCGATTTGGCCTCCTGTTTTTTCTTGTGTGGCCTCGGCTTCCCCCCTCGTCACTATTGTGGTTCGCTTGAGGTGACCCACGGGGGAGAAGCATCAAACTTGTGTGGGATTGGCGCTGCCTCCCCGAAGACTAGAATTTGCTCTAGGTGAAAGTAGCATCAGGATTTAGTCGACACCAGCAGTAGAAACACGGGCCCCGGGGAGCGCATGGAAGAGTTAAGTAGTCCAATAGAAAACGTGGAGCAGACGAACAATGCGGAGGATATGGATCAGGGTCGGACAAACGGGCTGAAGGACGCCGCTTCGGCATACCTGCGTTCCGCAATCCACCAGCCGGTTGGCTGGATGGAGTGGGGACAGGCGGCATTCGATCGGGCCGCGAAAGAAGACAAGCCGATCCTGTTGGACATTGGAGCGGTGTGGTGCCACTGGTGCCACGTCATGGACCGCGAATCCTACGAGAACCCGGCGATCGCGCAGATCATCAACGACAATTTCATCGCAGTAAAGGTCGACCGCGACGAGCGCCCCGATGTGGATACGCGCTACCAGTCTGCAATCTCCGCAATCAGCGGGCAGGGTGGATGGCCTCTCACGGCCTTCCTGACTCCCGAAGGCAAACCCTACTTCGGCGGCACATATTTTCCGCCGGAAGATCGCCACGGCCGCCCCAGCTTTCAGCGCGTGCTGCTCACCATGGCCGAAGCGTTTCTCAATCGCCGCGCGGAAGTCGACGAATCCGCCGGCAGCGTGATGGACGCGATTGAGCATAACGAGTCACTCTCCGGTCGCGCCGGAAACCCGGGCCCGGACCTGGTGGAGAAAATGGTCGTTGCGGCGTTGAAGAGCGCGGATCTGCGCCACGGCGGATTCGGTGGCCAGCCGAAGTTCCCGCACTCGAGCGCGCTGGACCTGCTGATCGACGTAGCCTCGCGCCCTTCGACGACTACGGTGAAACTCGGCAGTCAGGGAACCATGACGGTGCCGGCCGCAGCCAGGGAAGCAGCGGTGCAGACGCTGTACAAGATGGCGAAGGGGGGTATCTACGACCACCTTGCGGGCGGCTTCCACCGCTACTCTGTCGACGAATACTGGATCGTGCCCCACTTCGAGAAGATGGCGTACGACAACAGCGAGCTGCTGAAGAACTACGTTCATGCGTACCAGGCGTTCGGCGAGCCGGAGTTCGCGCGGGTCGCACGCGACATCATGCGCTGGATGGATGAGTGGCTCAGCGATCGCACGCTGGGCGGGTTCTACGCATCGCAGGACGCGGACTTCTCGCTGGACGATGACGGCGATTACTTTACCTGGACGCTGGACGAAGCGACCGAAGTGCTCACGCCCGAGGAACTCTGTGTGGCCGCGGCGTACTACGACATCGGCGAGATCGGCGACATGCAGCACAACGTCGCCAAGAATGTCCTCCACGCAAAGCACCCGCTGGATATGGTCGCGCGCAAAGCCGGAGTCAGCACCGAAGACGCCGGCGCCTTGCTTGAAGTTGCGAAGCGCAAGCTCTACGCAACGCGGCTGCGTCGGCCGACGCCCTATGTCGACAAGACCATCTATGTTGCCTGGAACGCAATGTGCATCTCCGCGTACCTGCAGGCAGCACGTGTGCTGGCCCTGCCGGAGGCGAAAGCATTTGCGCTGAAGTCGCTGGACCGCATGCTGGGTTCGGCCTGGAAGCCCGGAGTCGGCCTGGCGCACGTGGTCGCCTATGGCGAGCCCGCAGTAGCGGCGGAGCGCGTAGCCGGAGTGCTCGACGACTACGTGTTCCTCGCTCACGCTGCGCTCGACGCCTGGGAAACTACCGGCGAGATGCGCTACTACGAAGCTGCTGCCGAACTGACCGAGGCCACGTTGGCGCGGTTCTACGATCCTGCGGGCGGCGCGTTCTTCGACACTGAGAAGCCCGCGCCCGGTGAGCACAGGCTGGGCGCACTGGTGGCGCGCCGCAAGCCGTTGCAGGACTCGCCGACACCGGCGGGCAACCCCATGGCAGCGGCGCTGCTCATGCGTGTGAGCGAGCTGAACGGCCGCCTGGACTACGCCGAGAAAGCGCAGGAAACGCTGGAGACCTTCGCCGGCGTAGTGGAACATTTCGGCCTCTACGCCGCCACCTACGCGCTGGCACTGCAGCGGCTGGTGCGCGAGCCGGTACAGGTGTACGTCGTCGGCAAGGACGCCAACGCCAATGCACTGGAAGCAGCCGCGCTCGGACGCTACGCGGTGAATAAAAGCGTGGTGCGACTCGCGCAGATCACAGCTGGGTCGCTGCCGCCGGTGCTGGAGAAAACTCTGCCGCGCCTGCCGAAGGTCCAGGGCAGCTTCGCCGTGGTATGCAGCGGCCATACGTGTCAGCCCCCCATCAAGACGGCGGACGAGTTGACGACGGCTCTGGCGCGAAATCTGTAAAGGCCGCGGAAATAGGCTCGCCCCAGAACTCTCTCTGATCACACTTCTACTCTGCGAACTCTGTGGTTCGCTTTCTCACGCGCTGGTCAGCGGTTGCTGCGCGGGCGGGGCAGTCGGGTCTCGCTTCATCACGAGCATGTTGGCCGGGTCAGTGCCCAGCGGGATGCCATTCTCTTCGAAGGCCTGCAAAATCCGCCGGCGCAGCTCGCGCAGTAGCGCATCCTTCTGGTTCACGTGAACGCGGATGCTGACTGGATACGTCACCACCCGCCCGGAGATCGCTTCGACTCCCGGAACATCTGGATCTGCGAGGGCGATATCTTTGAAAGCCGCTTCGTTACGGACCGAGAGAGCGGTGGCGCGAAGAACGCGCAAAACATCATCCGGATCGGCGATCGCATCCACGGTGACCGAAAGCGTGGCCACAGCGAAGTCGCGGGAAAGATTGGACACTGTAGCAATCTGCGAGTTGGGGATGAAGTAAAGAGTCCCGTCCCCGTCGCGCAGCTTGGTGATGCGAAGCGAGAGGTCCACGACCGTCCCGGTCAGCGAGGCCAGCTTCACCGTATCCCCAACGTTGTATTGGTTCTCAATCAGGATGAAGATGCCGTTGAGCATGTCCTTGAACAGCGACTGCGCGCCCAGGCCGATACCCACACCCGCCACCCCCGCCGAGGCGAGCAGGGAAGTCGTCGGTATGCCGAAAATGCCGAGAACGTGGACCAGCACGATAAAGGCGATAATGCCGAACCCGGTGGCGCGCAGGATCGACGCGAGAGTTCGGATCTCCGCGCCGCGGGAAATCTCGCCGCTCCGGCGGTCCGCAAACCGCTCCATTCGCCTGACCAGAAAGGTGACGACCTGCGTCAGGATGAATGCTTCGATCAGAATCAGCACCAACTCCGGCAGGTCTTTGTGGACAAAGGCCAGCCCATCGCGGTGCCAATGCTGCACGACGTCGGCGAAAGTCTTGTCCGGCTCCAGCAGGTTGTCTTGCATAGCGAGGAGGAAAAGGAACATGATGGGATACGTCTCCAATTATCGGTTCAGCTCTTAGTTTGGCGTTCGAAACAAGTATCTCGCGGTCTCGCTGATTGGATGCAGAGAGTTGGGCTTGGGGGATACAGCCGAAGACTTCGCGGGAGGTTCAAAATGAGAATTTTCCTAACCATTGCATTCTGTGCCGGCAGCTTGATCGCAATTCAGGGAAACCCGGCACGGGGCCAGATGCCGACCTGCGGCATGCCACCCTGTGGGGCGTCGGCGCAGACTGGCCAGAGCGGCAGCAGCGGCCGAAGCGGAACGTCTCCGTCCGCACAGCAACAGCAGCAGCCGCCCCTTTCCCCTGGCATTAGCGAGCCGGATGGTCCGCTGGGCACGCAGTTGGAACGCGACCAGGCCAAGATGCGTAACCTGGATCGTCAAAAGCAGCTGGTAGCCGACACCGAGCGCCTGCTGAACCTCGCGAATGAACTCAAGGCAGACGTCGACAAGTCGAACAAAGATACGCTGTCGCTCGACGTCATCAAAAAGGCCGACGAAATCGAGAAGCTAGCGCACACCGTAAAAGAAAAAATGAAGGGCAGCTAAGCAGCAACGCCGCGGAGTCCTCATCCGTCCAGTCCGCCAGTGCCGGCGCGCTCTGTTGCCGCATCGGCCCTGGCGGAATCGGGAACGTCCCATTCCCTTGCTGCTCGGGGAGTGCTTGCCGCCGGCAACCGCCGAAGCTTATGGTGGCTGGGTGTCTGCGAGACGAGGAGAAACAGGATGAGGGTTTGCGGAGTAGTTCTGGCGGTGGTCTTTGGATGTTCTGCGGCGCTGGCGCAGGACGGTGGCATCACGGTGTGGAAGAACGGGGTGCCTCCGGGCGGCATCACCGAAAAGAAGGACTTCGGTGATCACCTGCTCGAAATCTCGCACCGCGACGCGGACGGCAAGGCCGAACTGCACAAGGTAAAGGCCGACGTCATGGTGATTCAGTCCGGCAAAGCGACGCTGGTCACAGGCGGCGAGGTCCTCGACCCGAAGGATACCGGCCCGAATGAGATTCAGGGCTCAGGCATCAAAGGCGGCGTCAAGCACGAAGTCGGGCCAGGCGACATCATCGAGATTCCGCCGGGCATCCCACACCAATTCTTCCTCGCGCCGGGAACCCAGATCACCTACCTCGTCGTCAAGGTCGTCAAGCACTAACCAGCAACGACGCGTACCCCATGGTCGACGCGCTCTCCGCCTCGACCATGGGAATACCGCGGCTTCCCCCCCAAAATACCTAGTGCCACTCATCCGCACTCGGCCCATAAATCGCCGGCACCTTCGCCTCGTTGAGCCGCAGGTACACGGTCAACTGTCCACGATGATGCGCGAGATGTCCCAGCGCGCCGTCCGCGATCATCACGTAGCGCGGCCCTTCGGTCAGGACCTGGTCATCCATCTTCAGCCGCCAGCAACTCATCAGGTGAGCCTCGGTCGTGTCCTCCAACGCCTTGCGCGACTTCTCCAGCCCTTCATCCAGCAGCCGCAGTAGCTCGTCGCGCGACTCCACCGTCTTGGTACGGAACGTCGCCCCCGTGGAATCGTTCAGGTCGAGTTCGTCGCGGTCAATCATCATCGCCGGCCAGCCCGGCATCGTCGCCACCAGCGCACTCAGGTAGCCCAGTTCCATCGACCGCTCATGCGGTTTCCAGCCGTTTTGTCCTTCGGGGACGCGCTCCACAACCTTGCGCGCTGCGGTAGCCTCACGTTCCAACTGCTCCAGGAAGAATCTCTTCAGCAACATTCGCCACCTCGTCAGGGGAGACCTCGGGTCTCACAAAAACAACTCTATAAATTCATATATGACATAGAGTGTCATAATTGAAAAATAAACTGCAAACAGAACTGAGGGACCGCCGAAAATGAAGTCGACCCGACTCCTCTCCGCGCTGATGCTGCTGCAGGCTCACGGCCGTCTCTCCAGCCGCGAACTGGCGGAGCGTCTCGAAATCTCCGAGCGCACCGCCCATCGCGATATGGAGGCGCTCAGCGAGGCCGGTGTGCCTGTCCTCGCCTTGCGCGGAGCCCAGGGCGGCTGGGAACTCACCAAGGGTTGGCGCACCAAGGTCCCGGGCCTCGACGAGGCAGAGCTACGCGCGCTGCTCATGGCACAGCCCAGCGCCCTGGGCGACCCACGCCTCGCCGCCGCGGCAGAGCGGGCCTTCGGCAAGCTGATGGCGGCGCTGCCCGGCACGATGCGCGACCAGGCGGCATCCATGCGTGCGCGGCTGCACATCGATCCCACCGGATGGCGCCCATCGTCAGAAGACATCTCGATGCTGCCGGTAGTGCAGGACGCCATCGCACGCGACGTGAAGCTAAGCTTCCTCTACACCCGCGCGGACGGCGAAACCGCGCCCCGCACCGTCGATCCCTTCGGCGTCGTCTGCAAGCAAACGGTGTGGTATCTGGTCGCGCGCGCGCCGGCCGGCATGCGCAGCTACCGCATCTCGCGCATGGCCAAGGCGGTCGCGCTCGCCATGCCCTTTAAGCGGCCGGCAAACTTCAATCTCGCCGCGTACTGGAAGTCGTCCACCACGGAATTCGACAAGCAGTGGAAGCGCTGCAACGCAACGCTTGCTCTGGCTCCGGAGGCGACGAAGTCTTTGCGCGGCTGGTGCAAATTCTCGCCGGCCGCGAAGGTCCCGCACGCGGGCAGTCTTCCCAGTGACTGGACCATCGTGGACGTCGAGTTCGAGAGCCTGGACCAGGCACAATTTGTCGCACTTGGATATGGCGCACGTGCCGATGTTCTGGCCCCGGAAGAACTGCGCGACCGGGTCAGCCTGGACCGGGTCGCCGCCGCCGCAATGCCGGCCCGGCGAATCGATGGTTTGTGACCCTGCACACTCAATACACAGCGCATTGGCGGTAGAATCTTGACGGCAGCAGGAATGTTGCCGCGAGGGATGAATGGCGCGTCGCAATGGATCGGGAGTTGAGGTACGGAAGCCAACCGTGAGCGGGGAGGTCGCGAGCACAACCGCGATGACGCGCGAGCAACTGGTCGAGTTCTACCGATTGATGTATCTCTCGCGGCGCACCGACGACCGCGAGATCGTGCTCAAACGGCAGCAGAAAATCTTCTTCCAGATCTCCTGCGCCGGACACGAAGCTCTTTTGGTCGCCGCCGGAATGGCGCTGCGGCCCGGCTATGACTGGTTCTTCCCCTACTACCGCGACCGCGCAATCTGCCTCACCCTGGGCAACACCGTGGAGGAGCAGTTGCTGCAGGCCGTGGGCGCCGCGGACGATCCCGCGAGCGGCGGACGGCAGATGCCGTCCCACTGGTCGAGCCGGAAGCTGCACATTGTCACCCCCAGTTCGGCAACCGCCACGCAATGCCTGCACGCGGTGGGCTGCGCTGAGGCCGGCCGCTACTTCTCGCGGCATCCCGACGCGGCCGGGCCGAAGCCCCAGGGCGGATGGGGCGACTATCGCGACTACAAAGATGTCCAGTTCCACGGCGACGAAGTCGTCTACGTCTCGATCGGCGAAGGCTCAACCAGCCAGGGCGAGTTCTGGGAGTCGCTCAACACGGCCAGCAACGGCAAGCTGCCGGTCGTGTATGTCGTCGAGGACAACGAGTACGCCATCTCCACCCCGGTCGAGGTCAACACGCCGGGAGGAAACATCTCCAAGCTGGTCGCCAACTTCCCCAACTTCCACTTCGCCGAGATCGATGGCACAGACCCGCTCGCCTGCTACGCCGCGATGACCAAGGCAGTCGCCTACGCGCGCGCGGGACATGGGCCGGCGCTGGTTCACGGGCACGTTGTACGACCCTACTCGCACTCGCTCAGCGACGACGAACGCCAATACCGCAGCGAGGAAGAAGTGCAGGCCGAGAACGCGCGCGACCCCATCGCCAAGATGCAGATGTGGCTGCTGCGCGAAGGCATTCTGGACGCGGAGGGCATCACCCGCCTGGAGCGCAAGGTGGACGACGAAGTCCAGCGCGCCGCGGACCGGGCAATGCAGGCCGTCCTGCCGAGCCCCACTCGCAAGGCGATTCTGCTGCATCAATACTCGGAAGATCTGCCGCCGACCGACGCGCGTTTCGACACCCAACCCGAAGCCACCGCAGACACCAGCGAACGCACCATGGCGGAATTGATCAACCTCTGCCTCAAGGACGAGATGCGCCGCGATCCCCGCGTCGTCGTCTTCGGCGAGGACGTCGCCGACGCCACGCGCGACGAAGCGCTGCGCGCTGGCAAGATCAAAGGCAAGGGTGGTGTCTTCAAGCTGACCGCCGGCCTGCAAACGGAATTCGGATCAGCCCGCTGCTTCAACTCGCCCCTCGCCGAAGCAAATATCGTGGGCCGCGCCATCGGCATGGCGGTGCGCGGCATGAAGCCGGTGGTCGAGATTCAGTTCTTCGACTACATCTGGCCGGCGGTGCACCAGATGCGCAATGAGCTGTCGCTGGTGCGCTGGCGCTCGCACGGACAATGGGCGTGCCCCGTCGTGATCCGCGTCCCCATCGGCGGCTATCTCACCGGCGGCTCCATCTATCATTCACAGTCCGGCGAGAGCATCTTCACCCACACTCCCGGAGTGCGCGTTGTGATGCCATCGAACGCGCTCGACGCGCTGGGCCTGCTGCGCACGGCGATCCGCTGCGACGACCCCGTGCTCTTCCTCGAACACAAGCGCCTCTACCGCGAGACCTTTGGCCGCGGCGCCTACCCCGGCCCGGAGTACTCGATTCCATTCGGCAAAGCGAAAATCGTCCGCGCCGGCAAAGACCTGACGCTGATCACCTACGGCGCGCTCGTCCCGCGCGGTTTGCAGGCGGCGGAAAAGCTGCATCGCGAAACCGGCGTGGATGTGGAACTGATCGACCTGCGCTCGCTCGCCCCCTACGACTGGGACACCATCGCCGAATCCGTCCGCAAAACCAGCAAAGTCATCGTCGCGCACGAGGACATGCTCAGCTGGGGCTACGGCGCGGAGATCGCCGCCCGCATCGGCGAAGAACTCTTCGACTCGCTCGACGCACCGGTTCGCCGCGTCGCCGCCATGGACACCTTCGTCGCCTATCAGCCGCTGCTGGAAGATGCAATCCTCCCTCAGCCCGAAGACCTCTACCGCGCAATGCTGGAGATGGCGAAGTACTAAGCAGAGTTGGTGAAATGGAGTCATGTGCCGGCGAAAGATAGCGGGGAGTTGAACGGCGGATTCTGGTCATCGGCACGTGCCATTACCGATCGAGGTCGGGAAAGAACATGGATGAGGTCGTGCTAGGATGCCGGGAATGGAGCACATCCTTTCCGTGGTCCGCGACCGAATGCATGCGGAGGCCGATGCCGGTTATCCTCTCCTGCGTCGGATTCCGTCCTCGCACGCTACCGCTTGCTTGGACTACCTCGAAAGCAGCTCACCAGCCGAGCGGGACGAATTGCTGGATGCACGCGCCCGGTTCTTTGCGCTCGCCCTTATGACGACGCCGGCTGCGCAGCAGGAGATTCGACAACTGCCGAACTCCGATCCGGCTCTTCTCAAATACCGGAAAGCAATGCTGCAGGGACCATTCACCGCCGGGCTTCGTTACCAGGGCATTCGGATGGCCCACGCGATGCTCAACGACGCCCAATCGGTTGCGATGATGCAGCAAACGCGAGCTGGGTTGGGCTTCGTGCCGCGCGATGATGCACCGGTGCCGCTGGTGAATAACTCGGATGTGAAGAGACTGCATCCGGCGAAAGCACCTCAGCTGAAGAAGCTGGTGAAACCGCTCCTACAGGGTTTGCTGAACGCAACAGAAGCAAAAATGCCCGGCGGCAGGATGACGTACGTGGGTACCCTGGACGAAACTCCCGTGAAGGTGAGCCTTACCTACACCAATCAGGTTCAGATGATCTACGCAGTCTCGATTCCAGATAACGAACGTAAGGTAGCGCTGGTAGGTGCGGCTTACGAGAATTACTTCGGCATGGGTGCCGGATGGGACTACATTACCGAAGAGAACGCAGAAGCATCGATAGGGCTCCTGCCCGAACTGCTCCACCGCCTGGTCCACCTGCGGAACGAGGTCAGGAGCCTGGTCTAGCTCTGGCGGGAAAGGTTCGGAAGGGGAATCAGTCCTGACCATAGAAATATTCGATTGCTTTCCCGCATCGTAATGGCAGTGTGGTTTATTACCGACTAGGAGGAATCTCGGAATGGCAAAGCTGGCGATCTGGGTGATGTTGAAGGCGAAGCCGGGCAAGGAAGCGGACGTTGAGGCGTTCCTGAAGCAGGGCGCAGTGATGAGCAAAGCCGAGCCCAAAACGGTGAACTGGTACGGCGTAAAGATCGCTCCTGGAATGTACGGCGTCTTCGACACCTTCGACGACGAGTCCGGCCGCGAGGCGCACCTCAGCGGCGAGATCGCCAAGGCGCTCATGGCCAATGCCGCCGACTTGTTCGCGAACGCCGCCGAACTCCGCATCGAGAAAATGGAAATCCTCGCAGACAAGTAGCTGGTCACGGTGCTAAACGTTTTCGGATTAGCCGCGGGCTTCAAAGGCCGCTGAAATACCCGCGACTCCGCGTTTCTCGGATTAGCAGCGCGCTTTAGCGCGCGGTAACTCGCCCCGAATCAACCGGGGTTTTAACCCGGGGCCTTTGGTTTGCGTCCACTGAAGGCCCCGACACATATTAGCCGCGGGCTTCAGAGGCCGCTGAAATACCCGCGACTCCGCGTTTCTCGGATTAGCAGCGCGCTTTAGCGCGCGGTAACTCGCCCCGAATCAACCGGGGTTTTAACCCCGGGCCTTTGGTTTGCGTCCACTGAAGGCCCCGACACATACGGCGCCAGCCTCTGGCATGGTCACGTGACCGCGGACACATCCAGCCCTTGATCCACCCGATAGACTTGAGACAACCTGAAACCGCAGGAGCGCGGCCTCGTGCCTGGCCCTTGGTATCAGCGCAACCGTACTAGTTAAATCACTGATTATAGGGATACTTACAAAATAACTCTCATGAAATCAAGATTTTGCAATATAGGGTGGCATCTAAGTCTTTTGTTTCGAAGATTATGCACTTAAAGGGGGGGAGGGGGTGCAGCACGTTGGACCTCAGCAAAGACGCGCATCAGGTTGCCGCCGAGAACCTTCCGCAGGTCGGCCGCCGAGTACCCACGAGCGACCAGCGCGGCGGTGATCTTCGGCAAGTCAGCCGCGGAATCAATGCCCTCCGGCATGGAGGAGATGCCGTCAAAATCGGTGCCGATGCCGACGTGATCAATCCCGGCGACCCGGAGGATGTGGTCGAACTGGGCGATCAACGACTCGAACGGCGGACGGTGCAGTCGGGCGGCGAAGTCGCGGTCGATCTGATTGGAGGCGGCAAATGGAATGGTCTCGCTTTTCGCGGCGTATTCGGCCGCGAGAGCATCATGCGCGGCGCTCCGCTCGGCTTTGATGGTGAGAACGGCGCGGCGATAGTTCTCGTCGACGAAGGCCGAGTAGAAGTTGACCATCACAGCGCCCCCTGTGGCTGCGATAGCGCGAAGTTGATCGTCAGTGAGGTTGCGGGGCGAGTCGCTGAGAGCGCGGGCACAGGAGTGGGAGGCGAGGACGGGCGCGCGGGTGACGGCCAGCACGTCGGCGAGAGTTTTATCGGAGACGTGCGAAACGTCGATGATCATGCCCAGGCGGTTCATCTCGGCAATCACCTCCCGGCCGAACCGGGTGAGCCCGTTTTGGTGCAGCACGCTGGCGTCGTCGAGGTCGCCGGAGGAATCCGCCCAGTCGTTGGAGTTGGCCCAGGTGAGGGTCATGTAGCGGACGCCGAGCCCATAAAAGCTCCGCAGTAGCTCGAGCGAGTTCTCGATGGCGTGGCCGCCTTCGATGCCCATCAGTACCGCAAACTTGCCGGCCGCGCGCGCGGCAAGAATCTCGGCGGGCGAGGTGCACAGGGCGAGCGAGTCGGGATGGCGGCGGACCTGCTCCAGGACGCCGTCGATGAGGGCGCGGGTGCGTTCCGCGAAGCGGCCGCGCCAGGCGCTGGGTTCGGGCCAGATGGCAAAGAACTCGGCGCCGAGATTGCCCTGGCGGGCGGTGGCGAGATTCAGGTGGCCGTGGCCGAGTGGGGCCGTGAAGTCCCAGGATTCGTCGACGAAGCGCTGGGGCGTATCAGCGTGGGTGTCGATGACCAGGGCAGAAGCATGAATCTCAGTGGCGTCTCGATCGGGGGCCGCGGAATTTGTCATAGATGTCTCGCAGCATTCAGTTTAGCGGTTTGGCGAGAGCGAGGACGTTTTCCACCAGAGCAGGTGCGATTGAAGTGACATCGAAATCGACGGCGTTGAGCAGTCTTTCGGGAATCCATGGGCAACCTGCGACGTGCGCACGCGCTTCCTAGCAGTGCAGAGGTGACGGATGAGACAGGAACTCAATACGAGCAAAACTTCGGCCCGGCCGTCGCACGCGGCGGTCGAAGACAAGGTGGGTGAGCGCAACCGGACGGGTGGTACGGAAGAGCAGAAGGTAGACAGGGCCGCGATGAAGGGCGCGAAGCGCGCCGAGAACCGGATTGTCGCGGACGAAGAGAATATTCCCGGGAGCACGATTTTTTCAAAGTAGGCAAGTGAAGACGAACGATGGATGGGCCCCACTTTGGCGAAGGTGGGGCCCCTTTTTTTGCGCTGCCTGCAATTTCTTTACAATCATTAGATATGTCAGAGTCAGCACGCAGCGTGAGTGAAGAACAGAAGCGGTACAACCCGGCGGAGATTGAACCGAAGTGGCAGGCGCGGTGGGACGCCGACGAGTCGCTCTACGCGGCCGACACCCACGAGACTGGCAAGCCGAAGTTCTTCTGCCTGGAGATGCTGCCCTATCCCAGTGGTCAGTTGCACATGGGCCATGTGCGGAACTACTCGATCGGCGACGCGCTGGCGCGGTTCATGTGGATGCGCGGCTACAACGTGCTGCACCCGATGGGCTGGGACGCGTTCGGGTTGCCGGCGGAGAATGCCGCGCTGAAGAACAACACACCGCCAGCGGAGTGGACGCTCCAGAACATTGCAGCAATGCGTCGGCAGATGCAGCGAATCGGATTCAGTTACGACTGGTCAACCGAGGTCACGACGTGCCTGCCCGATTACTACCGCTGGAACCAGTGGTTCTTCCTGAAGATGTTCGAGCGCGGGTTGGCGTACCGCAAGAAGAGCAAGGTGAACTGGTGTCCGGAGTGCCAGACGGTCCTGGCGAACGAGCAGGTGATCGACGGCAAGTGCTGGCGGCACGAAGATACGATTGTGGAACAACGCGACCTGACGCAGTGGTTCCTGCGGATTACAAAGTACGCCGATGAGTTGCTGAACGGCCTGGACACGCTGGACAGTTGGCCGGAGAAAGTCCGGACCATGCAGCGGAACTGGATCGGCCGCAGCGAAGGGACGCTCGTGGATTTCGCGGTCGACGGTGCAACCGAGAAGGTCACCGTTTTCACGACGCGGGTGGACACGATCTTTGGCGCGACCAGCGTACAACTCGCTCCGGAGCATCCGGTGGCGAAGAGCTTTGCGGCCAGCGATCCGGTGCTGACCGGGCAGATTGAGGAGATGCTGGCGCAGCAGAAGGCCGCGCGCGAGGCGGGCGACCTGGGCGCAATTGAGAAGCATGGCGTCGATACTGGACGGTTCGCAATCAATCCGTACAACGGCGAGCGTGTGCCGATCTGGGTTGCGAACTACATCCTGGCCGACTACGGCACGGGCGCGATCATGAGCGTGCCGGCGCATGACGAGCGGGACTTCGAGTTCGCGGGCAAGTACGGGCTGGAGGTTCGGCGGGTGATTGTGCCGAAGGATCATACGGATATCCCGGAGCAGTTGCCATACACGATGGAAGAGGATGCGGTGCTGGTGGATTCCGGCGAGTGGACGGGCGAGTCGTGCGAGGAAGCGCAGCGGAAGATGGCGGCGTTCGCGAAGGCGAACGGATTTGGCACGGCGACAGTGACGTATCGGCTGAAAGACTGGGGCGTGAGCCGGCAGCGGTACTGGGGCACGCCGATTCCGATGGTGTACTGCGAGCGCGGGCATCCGGGCGTGGAGGCGGGCGGCGTGGTGGCGCTGCCGGAGAGTGCGCTGCCGGTGGTGCTGCCGGCGCAGGTGGAGATCACGCAGCAGGGCGGTTCGCCGCTGGGGCGCGTGGCGGAGTTCGTGAACACGACTTGCCCGGTGTGCGGCGGCCCGGCGCGGCGCGAGACCGACACGATGGATACGTTCGTTGATTCAAGCTGGTACTTCTACCGCTATACGGATGCCAAGAATTCAAACGCGCCGTTCGATTCGGCGAAGGTGAACTACTGGTTTCCGATTGACCAGTACATTGGCGGCGTCGAGCACGCCATTCTTCACCTCATCTACTCGCGCTTCTGGACGAAGGTGATGCGCGACCTGGGCATGATCCGGAACGATGAACCTGCGGCACGGCTGTTTACGCAGGGCATGGTGATCAAAGACGGCGCGAAGATGTCGAAGTCGAAGGGCAACGTGGTGTCGCCGGACCTGATGATCGAGCGGTATGGGGCGGACGCGACGCGGATGTATGCGTTGTTTGCGGCGCCGCCGGACCGCGACCTGGACTGGCAGGAGGATGGAGTTGCGGGCGTGAGCCGGTTCCTCAGCCGCGTGCATCGGCTGACGACGAAGTATGCGCCGATGGTGAAGGGGAGTTCAGCGGACGTCGCGGGGGCCAGTGCTGCGGGGCAGGCGCTGCTGCGCAAGCTGCACCAGACGATCGCGAAGATCACGCAGGACTTCAGCGGACGGTGGCACTTCAACACGTGCATCGCGGCCATCATGGAGTTGGTGAATGCGATCCAGGCGAGCGAGACGGCGATCGACGCGGGCGAAGTGTCCGCGGGAGTAGTAGCGGAGATGTTTCGCAACCTGGTGCTGATGCTGGCGCCCTTTGCGCCGTTCCTGGCGGCGGAGCTGTGGGAAGAGATCGGCGACCAGGGGACGGTGTTCCGCGTGGCGTGGCCGGTGGCGGATGCCGAACTGGCGCGGGAGAGCGAGATTGAGATTCCGGTGCAGGCCAACGGCAAGCTGGTTTGCGTGGTGACGGTTTCGGCGGGGAGCGACGAAGAGACGATCAAAGCTGCGGCGCTCGCGGAACCGAAGGTCGTCGCGCGGATTGCGGGCAAGACGGTGGCGAAGGTGATCGTGGTGCCGGGCAAGCTCGTGAATCTTGTGGTGAGGTAGATGGCAGCAGATGGGAGAGAACAGCCCCGCGATACCTTCGGCTCCGCCTCAGTGATTCCTTCGGCAAGCTCAGGGCAGGCTATGGGGCACCCGCCGGTGCGGGGCACCCAGTCGTTTGTGCATACCTTGTCGGCGGTGTGGCGGCGGCCTGGGCTGACGGCGCTGGAGGTGGCCTGGCGCTGGCTGTTCGGGGCACCGGCAGCGGCGTTGATCGTGTATGAGGGCCTGCGGGTGGTGCGCGAGACGCAGGTGGACGTGGCGGCGCTGAAGGGTATGTCGGTGCTGGATCCTTCGGCTGCCGCAGTGACCCTGGCCGATGCGGGGGCTGCGCTGATGCCGGCGGCGCTGCGGGTGGCGGTGTGGCTGGCACCTCTGCTGCTGGTGGCGTGGGTGGTGATCTCGTCGTTGGGGCGGACTGTGGTGCTGCGACGGGTGGACAGCCGGCTGCATGCGCGCGTGGGGACGCTGATGGTGCTGCAGGCGGTGCGGACGGTGGCGCTGGCGGGGAGCTTTGTGGTGTGGTTTCTGTGTCTGCGCGGGGCGGCTGCGGTGGCGGTGAATGGGCCGATTGTGGGGGGGCGGGATCCGAACCTGGTGGAGTACTTCGCGCTGGTGATTGTAGCGACGCTGGCGCTGTTCGTTCTGTGGGCGGTGGTGAGCTGGGCGCTGTCGGTAGCGCCGCTGCTGGCGATGCTGCTTGGGTTGGGGCCGAGTGCGAGCCTGGCGGCGGCGTGGAAGCTGGGTCCGGTGCGGTCGAAGCTGGTGGAGATCAACCTGGTGATGGGGATCGTGAAGATCGCACTGATTGTGCTGGCGATGGTGCTGTCGGCCTCTCCGCTGCCGTTTGAGAGCGTGGCGACGCCGGAGTTCATGACCTGGTGGTATGGGGTGGCGACGGTGCTGTATTTGCTTGCGTCGGATCTGTTCCACGTGGTGCGGCAGGCGTCGTACCTGGAGATGCTGCGGGCGTACGACGACGCGGCTTCGTAGCGACTGGTTTTTGCGGATCTCGTCATGTGATCGGGGATCCCCACCCCCCGGGTATATACACCGATTAACTGATTCCAAAACAGCTTACAGCGACGTATATACGGATTTATCTATACAAGTGATGTATTCCACCTTGGAGTTCAATGGCTGCAGGTCCGGCCTTTCGGCACGACGCTGAGCGCAAATTGCTCCTTCTTTAATTATACGAGGCGTGTCAAGGGATCTTGGGGGATTGTGGGCTTAATGCGCTCATTTTATTGGTTTTATTGGGTGAGATTCTTAATTGAAACGGCGAGAGCAAACGGCTGGAAATACACCTTGGCCCGCAAACCGAGGGCCCGGGGCTAAAGCCCCTTTCATTTATTTAATGATCGTTATTCGTGGGACTGAAGCCCCACGCTAATCCAAAAACGAACGGCAAAGGCACGAGCAAAGGCAGGAAAGAGCAGAGGCAAGGGCAAAAGAAAGGGCAGAGGCAAGAGCAAAGGCAAGAGCAAAGGCAAGAGCAAAGGCAAGAGCAAAGGCAAGAGCAAAGGCAAGAGCAAAGGCAAGAGCAAAGGCAAGAGCAAAGGCAAGAGCAAAGGCAAGAGCAAAGGCCAATGCGGGGGTTCTTCGCTGCGCTCAGAATGACAAGCTTTGGGGGGCAGATGGGCCGTTAGAGGCCGGACGCGGTGATGGCGGTCTGGATCCAGTGGAGGAGGAGGTTGGGGGCGCAGCCGAGGAGGATGACGGAGGCGGCGAGGAGGATCGCGACGAGCTGGGTTAGGGCTGGAGGCGTGATCGCGGGGGCGTCGGCTGGTGGTGGGGCGACGTATACGCGCTTGAGGACCTTGAGGTAGTAGTAGAGCGAAACGGCGCTCATAGCGATGGCGAGGACGACCAGCCAGAGGAGGGATTTTGTGCCTTCGAGCGCGGTGACGAAGAGGAAGAACTTGCCGAAGAAGCCGGCGAGCGGTGGGATGCCGGCGAGCGACAGGATAAAGATGGCGAGGCAGAAGGAGAGGATGGGCGCGCGGCGGCTGAGGCCGTCGAAGTTGGAGAAGCGGTCGCTGCCGGCCTGGTCCTCGACCACGGAGATCACGGCGAAGGCGCCGATGGTGGTGAGGGCGTAGGTGATGACGTAGTAGAGGAGCGCGGCGAGGCTCTGCTGGGTGTGGGCGGCGATGGCGAGCAGCATGTAGCCGGCGTGGGCGATCGCAGAGTAGGCAATGAGGCGGCGGAGGCCGGTCTGGCGGATGGCGACCAGGTTGCCGAGGACCATCGAGAGTGCGGCGACGAGCGCGAGGACCGGGACCCATCCGCGAATGATGTGGGGGAAGGCGGCGTTGCCTTCGGCGCCGGCAAAGCCGAGGGCCATGAGCTGGAAGAAGATGAAGAAGCTGGCGACCTTGGAGCCGGAGGCGATGAAGGCGGCGGAGGGTGCGGGTGCTCCCTGGTAGACGTCGGGCGCCCAGAAGTGGAAGGGCGCGGCGGCGACTTTGAAGCCGAGGCCGATGGTGCTGGTGACGATGGCGATGACGAGAAGCGGATTGAGCGAGGAGCCGTGGATGGATGCAGCGATGTCGGTGAGGGAGGTCGAGTTGGAGAGGCCGTAGAGCAGGCTGAAGCCGAAGAGCAGGAAGGCGGCGGACATTCCGCCGAAGAGGAAATACTTCAGGGCGGCTTCCCAGGATTGCAGGCTGCGCTTGTTGAAGGCGGCGAGGATGTAGAGGGAGAGCGAAAGGAGTTCGAGCGAGATGAAGATGACGAGCAGATCCTGCGAGCCGACGAGGAACATCATGCCGGCGGTGGCCATGAGGAGCAGCAGGATGAATTCGCCGACGTGCTCGGTGAAGGTGGAGTTGGCGGCGAGGAGAAGGGTGCAGATGGTGAGGGCGAGCAGCGCGATCTGGACGAGGTGGGTGATGGGACTGGCGATGAGGACGCCGTTGAGGATGTTGTCCGCGGCCGGGGTGTGAAGCGTGCTGACGATTGCGCCGATGCATCCGACCGAGGCCAGGGTGGTGGCTGTGCGGAAGCGGGTCTGGATGGCGGATTTGCGCAGGGCGAGGAGATCGATGGCCATGGCGACGAGCGCGGTGGCGACGACGATGACTTCGGGCAGGGCGAGCTCGAGGAGTTGGGAGTAGTTGATCGCGTTCATTGCCAACTCCCTTTGTGCAGGCCGTCAAACAGCGGTGAGTTCAGAGCCGGGATGATGAGGTGGAGGAGCACTTGCGGGTAGATTCCGATGAAGATGCTGGTGGCGATGAGGATGAGGGCGCCGAGTTTTTCGGGGATGGTGATGGGCGGCAGTGGATGATCGGACGGGGCGATGGCCTTGCGGGAGTCCGCGAAGAAGGCTTTCTGCATGGCGCGCCAGACGTAGATGACGCCGAGGAGGATGCCGAAGCCGACGCAGACGGCGAGGGCAGGGAAGGCATGCCAGGCACCGAGGACGATCATGAGTTCGGCGACGAAGCCGGAGAAGCCGGGGAGGCCCATGGAGGCCATGCCGGCGAGCACGAAGGCGACGGCGGCGAAGGGGATGGCCTGGTTGAGGTTCATGGGGCCGAGGCGGGCGAGTTCGCGCGTGTGGGTGCGGGCGTAGACCATGCGGCCGACGACGGCGAAGAGCAGGCCGGCGAGGATGCCGTGGGAGAACATCTGGATGACCGCGCCGGAGAGGCCGAGCTGGTTGAGCGTCATGAGGCCGAGCAGGATGAAGCCCATGTGGCTGACGGACGAGTAGCCGATGACGAATTTGAAGTCTTTCTGGACGAGCGCGACCAGCGCGCCGTAGACGATGCCGATGACGGCGAGCACGGCGAAGACGTCGCGCCAGGAGCCGAGGCCGAGGATGTGATGAGGCCAGGGGTCGAGGCCGAGGGGGAAGAGGGTCATGGCGACGCGGAGGCATCCGTAGGCTCCGAGCTTCATGACGACGCCGGCGAGGAGCATGGAGGCCGCGGTGGGCGCGGCGACGTGGCCGGTGGGCGCCCAGGTATGGAAGGGCCATAGGCCGGCGAGGATCGCGAAGCCGACGAACACCAGCGGGAAGGCCAGCATCTGGAAGTGCGGCGAGAAGGGGTAGCCGGCGAGGTCGCCGAGGGACATCGATTGCGCGCCGGCGACGACGTAGGCGGCGATGAGTCCGACGAGCACCATGGCGGAGCCGATGAAGGAGTAGAGGGCGAGCTTCATGGCGCCGTACTCGCGGCGGGTAGAGCCCCAGATGGCGATGAGGAAGTACTTGGGGATGATGACGATTTCGTAGAAGACGAAGAGGAGGAAGAGATCGTAGCTGAGGAAGACGCCGTAGACCGCGCCGATGAGGAGCAGGTAGAAGGCGAAGAACTCGTTGGTGCGGTCGTCGATGTTCCAGGAGAAGAGGATGCCGGTGATGGCGACGATGCCGGTGAGGAGGATGAGGCAGAGGGAGATGCCGTCTGCGGCGAGGTGGTAGTGGATGCCGAGGGAGGGGATCCAGGGCACGTCGGTGACGGTGAGCATTTCGCCGGTGCGGTGGTGGAGGAAGGCGGAGAGGCCGATGGCGAAGCCGGCGATCGCGGTCAGCAGCGCGAGGATGCGGGCCGGGGCGGCGCTGCGTTTGGGCAGCAGCAGCATTGCTCCGGCACCGAGAAACGAGATGTAGATCGTCCAAGCGAGCATAAGTTCAGAACACCAGCTTCAGTTGCTGCACCATCTGGATCGCCGTGCTGTTGACGGCGCCGAGGATGAGTTGCGGGTAAAGGCCGAGGGCGAACATCAAGGCGATTGCGGGGGCGAGGGCGAGACGCTCGCCGGGGGTGAGGTCAGGGAAGGCGGCCCATTTTTCGCGGAGAGGGCCGGAGAAGACGCGCTGGATGACGGTGAGGACGAAGAGCGCGGTCATCAGGAGGCCGAGGACGGAGATGGAGGTGGCCCAGGAGATGAGGGGGAAGGAGCCCTTGAAGATGAGGACTTCTCCGATGAAGCCGTTGAGGCCGGGCAGGCCAAGCGAGGAGAAGAGAGCGATGCCCATGAGGCCGGCGAAGACGGGGGCGACTTTGCGGAGGCCGCCGAAGTCGTTGAGGCCGCGGGCGCCGTTGCTGCGCTTTTCGAGCAGGGCGATGAACCAGAAGACGGTCGCCGCGGTGAGGCCGTGGTTGAAGGCCTGGAGGAAGACGCCGTTCATGGCGGCGTATTTTTCGGCGGTGAGGTTGGCGTCGGCGCCGGTGAACTTCGCGATGGCGAAGATGGCGAGCAGGCAATAGCCGAGGTGGTTGATGGAGGAGTAGGCGAAGATGCGCTTGAGGTCTTTTTGGGCGTAGGCGGCGTAGGCGGAGAAGACGATGGTCGCGACTGCTAGCCAGAGCAGGGGCGTGAGGACTTGCTGCATCTGCGGGAAGAAGATGGGAAGCAGGATGCGGAGGAAGCCGTAGATGCCCATCTTCGACATCGCGCCGGTGAGGAGGATGGTGGTGCCGGTGGGCGCTTCGGTGTAGGCGGCGGGGAGCCAGGTGTGGAAGGGGAAGAGCGGGACTTTGACCGCGAAGCCGAGGAACGCGCCGGCGAAGAGGATGAGCGCGACGTGGTGCGGAGGGATACCGTGCCAGGCTAGATTGCCGACGACGGCGGTCATGAGCTGGTTCTGCTGCGCGAGGGCGGCGAGGGTGGCGAAGTCGAAGGTGTGGACGGTGAGGAAGATGGCGAGGAAGGTCAGCAGCATGGCGACCGAGCCGACCATGGTGTAGACGAGGAACTGGGTGGCGGCACTGGTGGCGTTGCGTCCGCCCCAGAGCTTGATGAGGAAGAACGCGGGGATGAGCGAGAGTTCCCAGAAGAGAAAGAAGTGGAAGAAATTCTGCGCGGTGAAGGTGCCGACGAGGCAGGTTTGAAAGAGGAGAATGAGGGCGTAGTAGAGAGGCACGCGCTGCTGAATCTCGGACGAAGCGGCCATGCCGATGGGGACGACGATGGCGGCGAGGAGCAGCATCAGGAGGCCGAGGCCGTCGATGCCGAGGTGGTAGTCGACGTTGAGGGAGGAGAGCGCGATCCAGGGGTGGATTTCCTGGAACTGAAGGCCGCCGGAGGTGGGGTCGAAGCGGAACCAGAGGATGAGGGTGAGAGCCAGGGAAGCGAAGCTGAAGACGAGGGCGGTCACGCGGGCGAGGTTCTTGCCGAGGGCGAGGACGAGGAGGGCGCCAGCGATCGGGAGCAGGGTGAGGAGAGTGAGCATCAGGCTTTCGCTCCCCAGAGCAGGAAGATCACCAGGCCGATGAGTGCTACGCCGATCATGCGGAGGTAGCCTTGCACGCGGCCGCCTTGGAGCAGCGCCAGCACGCGGCCGCCGAAGGAGACGGTGTGGCAGCCGCCGTCGAAGGTGGTGTTGACGACGTAGTTGTCGACGAAGTTGTCAGTCCAGGCGACGCCGAGGACGAGGTAGGAGACGGTCTGCACGGCGCCGTTCCAGATGAATCGATCGAACCAGTCGCAGAGGCGGGACCAAATCGTGTTGATGCGGATCAGGGTTGCGCCGTAGAGGGCGTCGATGTAGTACGCGTGGCCGAGGACGCTGAAGGCGCCTGGGGCGAGGCGGCCGACTGCGTCGGGGGAGTCGGCGGTGGCGATGGGCTGGCGGTAGTAGAACCACCAGCCGAGGCCAAGGCCGAGGAAGACGATCAGAGACGAGGAGAGCATGACGGGGATGATGCCGGGCTCGGAGAAGCCGGCGAAGCTGAAGGCGGGTTGCGTGCCTTCAAGGAAGGATTGGAACCAGGGCCACGCGGGGGTGCCGAAGAAGCCGAGGAGAATGGCGAAGGCCGCGAGGATCATGAGGGGGACGGTCATGACGGCGGGGCTCTCGTGGGGAGTGCCGGCGCCGTGGTGGTCCGTGTCTTCGGAGTGGGGTTCGGAGTGTGCGACGTGGCCCGCGGCGGGAAGGCGGAGGCTGCCGAAGAAGACGTAGCAGACCTGGCGGGTCATGTAGAAGGCGGTGAGGAGCGCGCCGAGTGCGCCCATGTAGAACGGGAGTTGGGAGACGGACCAGTTGTGGGCGGCGTGGAGGATGGCGTCCTTCGACCAGAAGCCGGAGAAGAAGAAGGGGAAACCGCAGAGCGCGAGCATGCCGATGGCGTAGACGGCGAAGGTGACGGGCATGTACTTGCGGAGGCCGCCCATGCGGCGGATGTCCTGCTCGCCCGCACAGCCGTGGATGACGGAGCCGGCGCCGAGGAAGAGCAGGGCTTTGAAGAAGGCGTGGGTGATGAGGTGGAACATGCCGACCGAGACGCCGCCGACGCCGAGGCCCATCATCATGTAGCCGAGTTGGGAGACGGTGGAGTAGGCGAGAATGCGCTTGATGTCGTACTGGGCAACGGCGATTGTGGCGCCGAATAGGGCTGTGATGGCTCCGACCCAGACGACGACGTGAAGAGCTGGAGACGGCACGATTACCAGCATTGACAGCGGTTCGTTGGTTGCTTTTACGACTGTATAGGCATACATCAGCGGAAAGATTCGCGCGATGAGGAAGACGCCGGCGGCGACCATCGTAGCGGCGTGGATGAGGGCGCTGACGGGGGTGGGGCCTTCCATCGCATCGGGCAGCCAGACGTGGAGTGGGACCTGGCCGGACTTGCCGGCTGCGCCGCAGAAGATGAGGATGCCGATGGCGGAGGCCGACGTCAGGCCCAGGACTGTCGTTGTCGCTACAAGATGAAAGAGGGATCTCCCCTCCAGGCAGCCGGCGCCGGCGTCGTAGAACAGCAGCGTGTGGGACTGGGCGTAGAGCCAGACCATGCCGATGAGGAAGCCGAGGTCGCCGATGCGGGTGGTGATGAAGGCTTTCTTGGCGGCCGCGGCGGCGCTGGGCGTGAAGTACCAGAAGCCGATGAGGAGGTAGGAGGTGAGGCCGACGATCTCCCAGCACATGAAGAGGAGCAGGAGGCTGTTGGCGATGACGACGCCGAGCATGGCTCCGGCGAAGAGCGCGAGGAAGCAGAAGAAGCGGGTGAAGTTCTCGTCGTGCTCCATATAGCCGGTGCTGTAGATGAAGATGAGCAGGCCGACGAAGGTGACCATGACGAGCATGACGGCGGTGAGCGGGTCGAGCATCCAGCCGATCTTGAGCCACTCGTTGCCGAACTGGAACCAGGGGATGTTGCGGACGAGGGGTTCGGCGGAGGGATGAAGGAGCACGTGTGCGAAGGCGCAGAGGGAGAGCAGGAAGGAAAACGCCATGGAGCCGATGGCGAGGGACGCGGCGGCGATACGGCTGCGCTGTTTGAGGAGTGCGGCGATTCCGGCGGCCAGGATGGGCAGGGCGGGAATCAGCCAGAGATTTTGAACGATCCAGATCATAAGACAGTTGTCAGTTTTCAGTTGTCAGTTGTCAGGAACACAACTCAGACAGGTTTGGGTAGATGTTTCTTAGCCTTTCAGGGAGTTCATTTTGTCGAGGTCGGTGGTGCGGGAGTGGCGGTAGGCTGCGAGGATGATGGCCAGGCCGACGGCGGCTTCGGCCGCGGCGACGCTGATGGAGAAGATGGCGAACATGATGCCGGTAAGCGCGGCCGGGTGGGGACCGAAGCGCCAGAAGGCGATGAAGTTGAGGTTGGCGGCGTTGAGCATGAGCTCGATGCCGATGAGGACGAGGATGGCGTTGCGGCGGGTCAGCGCGCCGGCGAGACCGATGGAGAAGAGCAACGCGGAGAGGGTCAGGTAGCCTTGCAGCGGACTCACTTGGTCTCCTCCTTGCGGTCCATGGCGATGACGACGGCACCGATGAGGGCGGCGGTGAGCAGCAGGCCCATGATCTCGAGCGGCAGGACGTATTGGTGCATGAGTGAGTCGCCGATTTGCTGCACGGTGACCACGGGTTGTGGCGAATGTTGCTGCAGGGTAGCTGCGCTGCGGCCGATGGCGGATGCGAGGACCGCGAAGACAGCGGCGGCGACGACGCTGCCGGCGAGCCAGTGTTTCGAGACTACGGTTCGCTCGACCAGGCCGGGGTTGTGGGTCATCATGATGGCGAAGACGGCGAGGATGGCGACGGCGCCGACGTAGACCATGATCTGGGTGAATCCGACGAACTGCGCGCCGAGTTGCAGATAGAGGGCGGCGACGCCCGCGAATCCGACGGTGAGGGCGAGCACGCAGTGCACGGCGTTGCGAAGGCCCATGGCTGCGGCGGTTCCGCCAACGGTGATCACGGCCAGGATTAGGAAGGACACTGTCATCTTGAACTACGCCTTGCTCCAACTGATTTCTTTGCCGCAGGTAAAGCTACATCCATACTTCGGTTGACCTCATTCGGCGAACTCGTAGGTTCGGACCATGAGTCTCTTTTTCTTGCGCAATCCGGCGCTGAGCAAGATGCAGGGGGTGGCAATGATGGCAGAGCAGACGAGCCAGCGGACTACGCCGGGAGCCATGAAGTGCCAGACGCCTGCGATGAGCATGTTGAGCAGGGACATGGGGAGGATGAACTCCCATGCGAAGTTCATGAGCTGATCCATGCGCAGGCGGGGCAGGGTACCGCGGATCCAGATGAAGCCGCCGATGAGGACGAGGAGTTTGGCGAAGAACCAGATCCACGAAGGAACGAAGGTGAACACAGAAAGCGGTGCGGACCAGCCGCCAAGGAAGAGCGTGATGGCCATGCCGCTGGTGGCGAACATGCCGAGGTATTCGCCGAGGAAGAAGAGGGCGAATTTGAAGCCGGAGTATTCGATGTAGTAGCCGGCGATGATTTCGGATTCGCCTTCGGGAAGGTCGAAGGGCGAGCGGTTGGACTCGGCGGTGGCGGCGATCATGAAGAGGACGAAGCCAACGATGCCCCAGGGGGTGAAGAGGTACCAGTGCGGCCAGATGCCGGTGTAGCCGGCCTGGCGCTCGACGATGGTGACGGTGGAGAGCGAGCCGGCTTGCATGATGACGACCACGGTGGCGAGGACCAGCGGGACTTCGTAGCTGATCATCTGCGCGATCGCGCGCATGGCTCCGAGGAGCGAGTACTTGCTGCGGCTGGACCAGCCGGCCATGAAGACGGAGAGCTCGACGACCGAACCGATGGCGAAGAAGAAGAGGACGCCGGCGTTCAGGTTGAGGATGACCATGTTGCGGCCGATGGGCAGGACCGCGTAGGCCATGAAGGCCGCGACAACGATGAGGACCGGCGCGAGGAAGTGGACGATGTGATCGGCCGAGAGCGGGACGATGTCTTCTTTGGTGAGGGACTTGATGCCGTCGGCGATGGGCTGGAAGAAGCCCGCGGGGCCGGTGCGATTCGGGCCGTAGCGGTTCTGGATGCGGCCGAGGCCCTTGCGCTCGAGCACGGTGGTGATGGCGAAGAGGAGCGGGAAGGCGATGAGGACGGGGACGACGGAGAGGATTGCGGAGGCCAGTGGCTGAGCGACTGCGGGGACATAGCCGAGCAGCCAGTGCTTGGCGATGACGAAGATCTGGTCGAACATTTGCGTCATCTCTTTTCACCGCCGACGGGTTGTGGCTCGGGTGCGGGGGCGGCAGCAGCGGCGGCGGCTTTTGCCTGGGCGGCCTCGGCGGCTGCTTTGGCTTTGGCTGCGGTTGCGGCGCGTTCGGCGGCGAGTGCTGCATCCACGGCGGATGCTTCGGTGGGATGAATCTCGTGGTAGTACTCGTTTGATTTGGCGAGACGATCTTTTTTGAAGAGCAGGCCGGCGAAGCGATCGTCGGTGGGCAGATCGTACTCGACGTCCATCTTGATGGCATCGAAGGGGCAGACTTCGACGCAGATCTGGCAGCTCATGCAGACGGAGATGTCGATGTCGAAGACGGCGGGGTAGAACTGCTGCTTGCCGACGGCGTCCGGCTTCTTGTCGGCGCTCTTGGTGATGAAGATGCACTTGGGCGGGCATTCCTTCTCGCAGATCTGGCAGGCGACGCAGCGGAGGCCGGCGTTGGGGTCGCTGCCGTCGAAGACGAGGAAGGGGAAGTTGCGCGCGGCTTCGATCTGCGGCACGCGCTCCTCGGGATACTGCACCGTGGTGAGTCGATCTTTGCCGACGTAGCTGCCGAAGAAGTTCCGGGCAGTTTCCGTCAATCCTTTCAGGATGCCGTTACCGATCACTGCGGGTCCTCCATGGGTTGGAGTTCATCGGGCTCATCGGTCCACCTCGCCCAATACGATGTCCACGCTGCCCAGGATGGCGACGACGTCGGCGACGTTGTGCCCGAGGCAGAGGTCTTCGAGGATGGTGAGGTTGATGAGGCTGGGCGGACGGACGCGATAGCGATAGGGGTTCGGCGAACCGTCGCTGATGAGGTAGAAGCCGAGTTCGCCCTTGGGCGATTCGATGCGGCCGTAGGCCTCGCCGGGCTTGGGGCGGAAGCCGCGGGGCTTCCACTTGGGGTCGACGATGGGGCCGCCGGGGAGGTCGCGCATGGCGTCGTTGAGGATTTTGAGGGACTCGCGCATTTCGAGGAAGCGGATCATGTAGCGGTCGTAGACGTCGCCGTGCTTGCCCAGAGGAACGCGGAAGGAGAAGCGGTCGTAGATGCCGTAGCGGTCGACCTTGCGGATGTCGTAGTTGACGCCGCTGGCGCGTGCCATGGGGCCGCTGATGGCGGAGTTGATAGCGAGTTCTTTGGAGAGGACGCCGATGCCCTGGGTGCGCTCCATCAGGATTTCGTTGCCGACGAGGAGAGCTTCGTACTCGTCGAGGAAGCGGGGGAAGCCGGCGACGACTTTCCTGGCCTGGTCGAGCCAGCCGGCGGGAAGGTCGACGCGGCAGCCGCCGAAACGCATGTAGTTGCACATCATGCGGGCCCCGGTGAGGGCTTCGAAGAGATCGAGGATGTTTTCGCGCTCGCGGAAGGCGTACATCAGCGGAGTGCCGCTGGCGCCCATGTCCTGCAGGAGGAAGCCGAGGAGGCAGGCGTGGTTCTGCAGGCGGGTGAGTTCGCCGGTGATGACGCGGAGGTATTCAGCGCGCTCGGGGACCTGGAGGCCGGCGAGTTTTTCGACGGCGAGAGCGTAGCCCCAGTTGTTGGTGATGGAACAGATGTAGTCGAGGCGGTCGGTGTAGGGCATCGAGCCGAGGTAGGTCTCGTTCTCTGCGATCTTTTCGTGGTTGCGATGGAGGTAGCCGAAGACGGGCTTGAGCTTGACGACATTTTCGCCGTCGAGCACGACGTTCATGCGGAAGACGCCGTGGGTGGAGGGATGCTGCGGGCCCATCGAGATTTCGAGGAACTGGGTTTCGCTGCCGGGGGCGACGGGCTCCAGAACGA
>Ga0207416_1000669_pt1 | contig 54563 bp, 32 predicted proteins | sample PaiPotPPM11metaG_FD_184107 | JGI IMG/M metagenome (GOLD analysis project Ga0207416, IMG submission 184107) | Iron sulfur acid spring bacterial and archeal communities from Banff, Canada, to study Microbial Dark Matter (Phase II) - Paint Pots PPM... ... | reverse complement strand
GTCCTCCGGATCCAGTTCCACCGCCTTCTGGTACGCCGCCACGGCTGCAGCCCGGTCGAATCCCTTGCCAAACCGCACTCCCAGCCCGTTGTGCTCCAGCGTCCATCCCAGCGTCGAGAAGGCCTGCGCCGATTTCGGATCCAGTTCCGTCGCCTTCTTCGCCTCCTCCTGCGCCTCCGTGCCGATGCCCGCCTCCAGCAGCGCCCGCGCCAGCCGCACATGATGCAGCGCCTCCGTCGGCCGCGCCGCGATCAGCCCGCGGTCCGCCTCCAGCGCCTCGCGAATATGTCCGGCCACCAATGCCTTCGCCCCCACCTGGTCGAAGTACAGCCCCACCCAGTCCCGCTTGCCCAACTCCAGCACCGCCGTGCGCATCGCAACCGCCTGCTCCGCCGTGATGTTCGCTGGCCCGCTCTCAAACCGGAAGGTCGCTGTCACCACACCCGGCTCGGACGCGTCATACTTCTCCGTCAGCTTCGCCGTGCCGAGTTGGGTCACCTTCTCCGGCGGCAGCGACCGCAGCGCGAACCCTTCCGGGATCAAAACCCGCGTGCGCTTCTCGCTGATGAACGGCCGGATCGCATACGTCGACAACCGGCTCTTCGCGGCCTCGTCCAGGTCGTGCCGCATGTCCTCCGACGTGTCCTTGCCGATCACCGGAGGCGTCTGGAAGAACCACTTCGGCAATCCCTCGGCAGCGCCATTCGGAAACAGCGCCACCACCGCCTCATCCATCGAGGTAAAGCCGCGCCGCGCCCCGTCCGCCACCAGCGTCAGGTCGAAGGGATGGTCGAAATCCGTTCCTCCGCCATGGGTTACCGTCGTCAGCGTCTTCGCCAGGTACGCGTTCTGGACATAGTTCTCCAACTCCTCGTGCATCTTCGGCGTATCCGGGCCGCCATAGTTGGCGCGATAGTTCGCGTCGATATATCCATGCGTCGCCGAGCTTTCCACCACGTGCGCCGTGCCCATCTCCGACAACGTAAACGTCCGCGTCTCCGTCAGCGTCGAGTCTTCCGGCCGCGGCTCCGGCGTCCGCATCAACCCCTTCGTCCCCGGCGCCACCACCAGCGCCATCCGCGCGCGATCCTCGAACGGCAGCGTCCCAACCTCGTAAAACTCCGCGGTCGCGTCAATCCACAACCCATCGCCTTTGCCGCCACTTGGAGGCACATACACAATGGCATGGTTGAAGTGATTCATCCCCGGCAGGTCGGCCTTCACATCGAGCCCCGGCCCCGCCGTCAGCAGCGCCAGGTCGGCCTGAATTCCCGCCGCACGCAGCATCGCCACCAGCAGCGTCGCCTTGTCCTTGCAATCTCCGTAGTGCCGTTCAATCACTGCCGAGGGCCGCTGCGGCGTCAGTCGCGCCGCGCCAAACTCCACGCCTGTATACCGCACCTCCGCGTGCAACTGATGGACGATCGCCCGAATCTTCGCCATGCGTTCCACCGGCAAATCGACCGGCAGAATCGGCTCCACGTCCGCCGTCACAATCTGCGGATCGGCCAGCGCCGCATACGCGGACACCACCTGCGCCCACGAGGCCCCGGTCGAAAACTCCACCAACTGCACATCCGGCTCGTTCGTCTCGAGGTTGATGTCCGATCCATGCCGCGCCGTGATCCCCGCCGCCTCGTACACCACGTGCCGTCGCCCGTCCGTCTCCGACCGATTCACCGCCAGTCCCGGAATCGCCGGAACTACATCCTTGAACGGCATCGAACTCGGCAGGTCCACCACCATCCGGATCCGCCCCACCGGCACGCTGTCGCGGAACGAGTAGCGATACGCTTCGCCGCCGCTGAAGTACGGGATCTTCTCCTCAACCGTGTGCAGTTCCTCGATGATCGCGCCAATTGCCAGCCCCGGCAGAGGCGCCCGCCGCACATGCTCGGACGAGTAGGTGTCGTCGTCTTCCGCATTCACCGGCGCATCCGTAATCGTCTTCTGATCCAGCTCGACAAAAGTCCCGTTCGGCTCCAGCACCCGCGCCTGCAACTGCGCCTGCTTCTCGTACCACGGATCCCACGGCGAAGAAATCTCCGCCCAGTTCTTCACCGCGTTCGCCGAATCCAGCCGATAAATCGTCCGCTGCTGGAACGCGAGCGTCCCGTCCGCCGCGAACTTGTACGTTCCTTCCTCAAACAGGATTTGCGCGTCGTACTCGCGGTTCGGAGGCATCACCGCCGAAGCCGCGGTCAGCTCCGCCGCCGTCGCAGAAAACGGCGCACCCGCAAACTCACTCACCGCAGCCGGCGACTGCCCAACCAGCTTACCGGCACAGCACAGAAGAAAACCCAGGCAAAAGGCAGACAAGCAACGCATAGAAAAGCCCCAATCGTTCGAAACTCAGTGTGAGAGAAAGTTACCATGCCGCCTCCGCCAAAGCGCCCCCTATGACTCGCCCAACTCGCCCTCCGCGTTGCCTGTCACGCGTTCGGTGAACTAAGCTGTTGTCCGACATGACCCACCCCAAACGCCTCGCCTTCGCGCCTCTCTCTGCGCTCGCCATCATCTTCTTCGCTGCCACCGCATCCGCCCAGAAGCTCCCCACCCTGCGGGTCTCCGCCGACGGCAAAGCCGACTACACCACCGTGCAGGGCGCCATCGATCACCTCCCGCCCACCGGCGGCACGGTCCTCATCGCGCCCGGTACCTACCACGAGCAGGTCATCATCAACCAATCCCACGTCACCCTCAAAGGCACAGGCCCGAACTCCGCCGCGACCGTCCTGGTTGACGACACCAGCCAGGGCACTCGCGGCACCAAGCCCAGCTACGCCACCGTCCACGTCCTCGGCGACGACTTCCACGCCTTCAACCTCACCTTCCAGAACGACTTCAACCGCACCCACGAGCAAGTTTCCGCCGGCTCCCAGGCCCAGGCCCTCAACCTCGAAGGCGATCGGAACATTCTCGACAATGTCCAGATCCTCGCCAACCAGGACACCCTTTACATCGGCGCCCGGGGCTGCGGGCAGGCCGGCAGCCTGCGCACTCCGCCGCCCAGTTCCAGCTCGTTCCCGCCCGCCGCACAGCCCGCTCCCGTCGCACCGCGCACTCCCTGCACGCCCGCCGTCACCCGCAGCTACTTCACCCGCTGCGTCGTCGCCGGCAACGTCGACTTCATCTACGGCGATGGCAACGCCGTCTTCAACGACTGCGAGATTCACTCCACCCTGCACGCCGCCGGCGGCTACCTCACCGCGCAAGGCAAGTACCTGCCCGATCAGCACTCCACCTTCGTCTTCAATCACTGCCGTCTGACCGCCGAGCCGGGCGAAACCCACGTCTTCCTCGGTCGCCCGTGGCGCCCCTATGCTTCCGTCGTCTACCTCAACACCGTCATGGGCGCGCACATCGATCCCGCCGGCTGGCATGAGTGGCATCCCGGCGAAACTCACAACCTCGACACCGTCTTCTACGCCGAATACAAATCCAGCGGCCCCGGCGCCAACCCCGCCGCTCGCGATCCCCACTCCCACCAACTGACCGCCGCCCAGGCAAAGCAATACGAAACCGCGACCTTCCTCGCCGGTTCCGATCACTGGAACCCAACCAAAGAAGCAAAGTAAGCCTCCCCCCACTCCGCAGAGAGGTCGGAAGCGCTCCGTCTCCGCCTTGAAGATTGGTATGACCTTAATACCTTGACAACGATGGGAACTCTTTGCGAATATTGGCCGCTCCGAATTAGCGCTCTCGCAGGGCAGTTCTCCATGCGCCCGACTCAAAACATTGGATTCCCCGCTGATGGATGCGGAGCCACTCTGAGCGTATTGGCTTGACCACTTTGGGACAAAAACGAGCAAACACTAAGAGGTATTACCAATGGTAAGAGTCCACGCACAAACCCGAAGGCAAACCCCACAAACTCCTTTCAGCAGCTCAAACGCAGTTCACCGAATCGCGCGGCGGTCTGTCGCATGGGTCGCGGCGATCGCATTCCTCGCAATCCCCCTGGTCACCACGACCATGCAGGCCCAACTTTCCGGCAAAGGAACCATCAGCGGAACGGTAAGTGATCCATCCGGCGCCAACGTGCCGCATGCTACCGTGACTGCAACCAACGTCGCCACCGACGTGCACACCACGCGGACCACCACCTCCGACGGCTACTACGTGCTGTCTCCGCTCGACCCGGGCACCTACAACGTCACCGTGACGGCCCAGGGATTCAAGACCCTGACCCAGGACAAGGTCGTCGTCGATGCGCTGCAGGTCGTGGGGCTCAACATGGTCCTGCAGATTGGTACCGTCGCAGAAACGGTCACCGTCACGACCGCGCCCCCGGCACTGGACACCGGAAACGCAACTCTCGGGAACACCGTAGAGAATCAGGAATATACTGCGCTGCCGCTGCAAATGAATGGTGGCGCCCGCAACGCCACCCAGTTTGAATACCTCGAACCCGGCGTATCGCAGGGCAACTCGGGCTCGTCGGGAGTCTTCAACGGTACGGGCAGTGTGGGCAGAATCGATGAACTGTACATCGACGGTGTGCCGCTGACGCGTGTTTCCCTGCAGGGTGACCCGCGCAATGTATCCGCGTCGATTTCAGTGGAAGCGGTAGACCAGTTTCAGGTCGTGACCGGGGGCAGCCCCATCGCCTACCAGGGCGTGGGCATGACCAATTATGTAATCAAGTCAGGCACCAATACAGTTCACGGATCGCTCTACGAGTACTTCCGCAACACGGCGTTGGATACCTGGGGATGGGGAGCGCCCGCGGTGGTTAATCCGCTCGTCGGACACCCCGTCAAGCCGGTCGAGCGGCAGAATGAATTCGGCATGTGGCTGGGTGGCCCAATCTGGAAGAACAAGATATTCCTCTTCGTCAACTATGACGGCTTCCGCTACGCCAAGGTCCCGAATCCCGTTGCAGCGACGGTGCCCACCATGCCGGAGCGCGGCGGCGACTTCAGGGACTACGCTACCGCCACCGGCCAGCATATCTACGATCCCGCAACCACGGTTTGTACCAACGGCAAGTGCACCCGCACCCAGTTTTCCTACAACGGAGTAGCCGACGTCATCAATCCGTCCCGCCTCAGCCAGTTGTCGCTGAAGATACTTCAGGGCATGCCGCAGCCGACGAGTTCCGCGCTCACCAACAATTACCTCGCATCCGCTGAAGGCAATTCCTATTCCTGGAAAGAGGTTCAAAAGCTCGACGCGGTCCTGACCAGCAAACAGCACGTCTCAGGCGTCTTCTCAGCCAGCAAGAGTTACCCCTATGGCTACTCCATCGCCACTCCGTTTCTGCCTCCACCCTGGGGAGTCGGCCAGGTCGCCATTCCTTACACCAAGAACCTGATTCTCGAGCATAGCTATGCCATCACCGGACATCTCGTCAACCAGTTCAAGCTCGGCTTCGTCCGCTACAACGACAACGTAAGCACCGATGACTACACCCCGCTGTACGGCGCCAACTCTGCCTATGGCATTCAGGGCCTTCCTCCCGGGCAGGTTTCGAATGCATTCCCAATCTTTGCTTTTAGCGGCACCGACGCTTTGACCGGATGGAATACCAACCAGAAAACCTACACCGAGGTCACCAATACCTACGACCTGCTGGACAACGTGCAATACCTCAAGGGTAAGCATTCGTTGACCTTCGGCTTTATCCGGCAGTGGCTGCAGGATAACTACACGGCCTACACCACCGGCACTTCGCCTCTGTCGCTCACGTACAGTGCAGCGCAAACCGGCGGATACAGCAGCGGCACGCTGGTCACGACCAGCGGAAACGACTTCGCCAGCTACTTGCTGGGCCAGGTCAGTTCCGGATCCTTTTCGCAGTATTCGGCGCAAACCTCCTATGGGCGTGCGCATCCTTACTCTATCTACGGCCAGGACGACTACGCCGTGACACCCAGGCTCAACGTCAACCTCGGCCTCCGCTGGGACAACTTCACGCCCTACTTCGAAGCCCAGAACCACATCTCCTTCCTGAACCCGACACTCAACAACCCCGCAGTCAATTATCCGGGCGCGCTCCAGTTTGCAGGTGGCGGAGCGGTCGGATGCAACTGCAGTTCCCCCCTCCACAACTGGTACAAGAACTTTGGCCCGAGAATCGGCGGGGCCTATTCCCTCAACGATAAGACCGTCCTGCGCGCAGCCTACGCGATCAACTACTCGCACAGCACCGGCGCCACCAACATCGGACGTTCCGGCACGGGACAGCTCGGATATTCCGCCGCCCCCAGTCCGGCATCTCCGGGAAATGGGCAAACTACCTTCGTTCTGGATAGCGGCTTCCCCGCCTATCAGCCACCTCCCTTCATAAGCGCAAGCTACGGCACTGGATACTCAACCACCATTACTGGGTCTCCCTCCACTGTCAGTTACGGAGACCCGTACTACGGAGCGCGTTCGCCCTACGCCATCAATTGGAACGTGGGCTTCGAGCGCGAGCTGGTGCAGAACATCGTTATCAACGCGAACTATGTTGGCAGCCAGGGACACTTTCTCGCGCCCTCTTCAGGAAACGGTCGCGGCTACTGGTCCAATGAACTCAACCCGGCTTACTACAACCTCGGCAGTCTGCTGGCCGCCACTGCGACTCCGACGAATGTTGCCTCCGCAGCCGCCATCGATCCGGGAATTGCCCTGCCCTACCCCACCTTCGGGGGAACCGGAGCAACCATCGCCCAGATGCTCCTGCCCTTCCCGCAGTACAAGGGCGTTTCCGATGTCTACGGCAACATTGCCAACTCCAACTACAACGCGTTGCAGTTGACACTGAAGAAGCGGATGAGCAATGGGCTGCAGTTCACCGTGAACTACACCTACTCCAAGGAAATCGACAACCAAGGCACCTACCGCAACGGATATCTGTCATCCCGCGCGGAACGGTCCAGGGGCACGGGAGATACGCCGCAGCTCCTCAGCATCACCTCGGTCTATAACGTCCCCTTCGGCGGAAGCAATCAAATCTTCAGCAATAACCTGATCACTCGCGCCATTACGGGCGGCTGGTCGCTCGCCGGGATCTATACCTACACCTCTGGATTCCCGCTGGCGATTACAGGCAACTGCACAACGCCAAACGGGGGAACCTGCGAACCGAATTACACTCCGGGCTACACTCATTCGCCACGGATCAATGGCAGTTGGGGAGCTGGAGCATTGGCCGGCCAGCCTTCGCCGTTCTACATTGACAAGAGCGCGTTCACGGATCCGCCAGTGTATGCCATTGGCAATCTCGCTCGCACGGCCCCGTACGGCCTGCGCGGGCCGGGCTCCTATGACCTGGACATGAGCCTGAAGCGGACCTTCAATATCTACGAAAACGTAAAGCTGCTCTTTGACGTGTCCGCATTCAACGTCACCAACAAGGTCCTGTTTGGAATTACCTCCTCGGCGATCGACTCAGGCAGTTTGGGACAGGTCAACGGGCAGAGCAACAACTCCCGCGACTTCCAACTCGCAGCCAGGATCAACTTCTAACGCAATCGCATCCCGGGCGGAGGAGGGGCCGGAATCCAAGCCTCTCTTCGTCTGGCCAAATCGCAAACTCATCCGAACAATCCCTCAGGAGTTCCCATGCAACGAGTTCTATCCTCGCTCGGTTTTCTGGCCATCGCACTCGCACCCTTCGCGGCTGCGCAGGACACCCGCACCGTCACCGAGCCGGTGATCCCGCCCTTCTGTACCACCCTCGACGCGCATCTCACCGCCATCAACGACGGCACCTACAACACCCTCGCTCCTGCCGACGAATCCAAGCTCGACACTGACCGCATCCAGAAGGCCATCGATGCCTGCGGCAAAGGCCAGGCCGTCGCCCTCCAGGTGCACGGCAAATCCAACGCCTTCGTCAGCGGTCCGCTCGAGCTGCGCGAAGGCGTCACCCTGGTCGTCGCCAAGGGCGCCACTCTCTTTGAAACCCTCGACCCCAAAATCCTCGAAAACTCCCCCGGCTCCTGCGGCGTCGTCAGCAAAGAGCCAGGCCGCGGCTGCAAGGCGCTCATCACCGTCAGCCACGTCTCCGGAGCCGGCATCATGGGCGACGGCACCATCGACGGCCGCGGCGGCGAATACATTCTCGGAACCAAGACATCCGCCTGGGACCTCGGTGAGCAGGCACTCACCGGAGGACCCGGAGTGAACGGCGGTGGGGGCCAGAAGGTCAGCCGCCTCATCGTCGCCGACCACGCTGACAACTTCACCCTCTACCACATCACCTTGCGCAACTCGCCCAACTTCCACGTCGCCTACAACGCCGGCGACGGCTTCACCGTCTGGGGCGTCAAGATCGACACTGTTCACCGCATCGCCTCCGCCCCGCACCCGCTCTCGCGCAACACCGACGGCATCGATCCCGGCAGCGGCTCTAAGAACATCACCATCACTCACAGCTACTTTCGCGAAGGCGACGACAATGTCGCCATCAAAGGCGGGCCCGGCGGCGTTACCAACATGAGCGTCATCCACAATCACTTCTACTGGGGCCACGGCATGTCCATCGGCTCGGAGACCAACGGCGGCGTCAGCAAAATCCGCGTCACTGACCTCACCCTCGACGGCACCGACTCCGGCATCCGCATAAAGTCCATGGGCACCAAGGGCGGTCTCGTCCACGACATCGTCTACGACGACATCTGCATCCGCAACTCGGGCCGCCCGCTCGACATCACCGCCGCCTATGCCGCCAACGGCCCCGTCAAAGGCAACTTGCCGCCCACCTTCCGCGACATTATCCTGCGCAACGTCAACGTCTCCGGCGGCGGCAAAATCCTCTTCGACGGCTACGATCATGACCACCGGGCGCAGCTCCTGCTCGATGGCGTCTACATCGACTCCGCGAACTATACCTACACCTTCGACAACGCAGACGTCACCGTAGGCGCCGGGGGGACCAACATCAACCCCGGAACCGGCACCGACGCGAGCTTCGTCGGCAAACCGACACCCCCTACGAAGCCCGACACCTGCGCCGCGCGCTTCGTTCCGTTCCCCACCAACTAACTATGGCTGGGCATGCCGCGGAATCAGCAGCGTAAGACCCAACGGTTGCGGCGAGACCTCAATCTTCGCCGGCAGCACGCCCAACACTTCCCCGTCCGCCTCCACCCAGATCGGCTCCCCCGAGGTGCACTCAACCGAGATCGCCTTCACCAGCTCAATCTCGCCCTCGAAGCTGTGCCGGCCCGCCAGCACCGCCATCAGGAACCGGAAGTAGCGCAACCGGCTGCGCGTCTTGAACGCCATCAGCCGCAGCTTGCCGTTGTGCAGACTCGCCCCCGGAGCCAGCGTTCCCAGCAACCCGCCGAACGACCGTATGCGCACCGCCAGCACCTGCGACACCTGCTCCACCTGCGGCTCATCACTGCCCACGCAGGTAAACTCCGCACAAAACAGCGGAAACGAATGCGTCAGCCAGATGCGAATCACCTCGAACACATACATCACGTAGCCAAATCGCCGCTTCAACTCCGGATCCGGCCGCGACATCAGCAACGCATCCAGCCCAATCCCCGCCGCAACGATAAAGTAGCTCGACCGTTCCTCGGCGGTATCCGTGTCCATGTAAGTAACCCGCCCAATCGGGATCTCCGTCGGCACCGCGTCCACCAGCCAGTGCACCGCCTTCACCGGCGAGGTTCCCAGTCCCAGATTCTGCGCCAGCGCATTTGCCGTCCCGAACGGCACCACCCCTAAGGCCACCGGCGTCCCCACCAAGCACTGCAGTATCTCGTGAACGGTCCCGTCGCCCCCACACGCCAGCACCGTATCGAATCCCCGGCGCACCGCATCCCTGGCATGCAGCCCCGCGCTGCCCCGCGAGGTCGCCTCCATCAGTTCGGTCTCAATCCCCGCGCCATTCAGCACGGCAATCGCTTCCCGAAGAACCGCCGAGCGCGTCTTGAACTGCCGTCCCGACACCGGATTATGAATCAACGCAACTCGACGCATCGTAAGTCTTACGCAGACTCCCCCTCACCAGGCCAGGTCTGCCCGGCGGGCGTGTTAAAACTGAACCAAATCATTCAAATTGTACTCATTCGCTGCGCACCCCACATCAACACCCGTACTGCGAAGCTTCGGCGATAACAGCTGACAACACCGCGAATCCAATAAAGTTCGCGTAGACAATTAGCTTTGTCAAGGCGCCTTTTGTGTGTGTATAAGGGACAGCGCACTCCCGCAAGCGAATCGTCCTCCAGCAAGATCATGAAAGACCTTGTGCGATTGGGCCGCCACGTTTGTCATTGCGGCAGTTTGCACGCAAGCCACGACGAGGAACAGGGGCCAAACGGGAGTGCCGTTCTATACCGATCGTCTCCGTTTGCAGCCGCAGACTTAGCAACTAGTGAGTCATTTGTACGAGGATGGCCACGCCAAATGGCGGCAAACTCAACGTAGTCGATTCGTTCCCGTCAAGCACGTTGCGCATCGCCTGAGGCAATGTTGCGTTCACCGCTTCGGTCGAATAGTTGCCCACAATGAAGACCTCTTTACCCGCGCCGATGCGACGGAAGACTTCCGTTCCCGCCGGCACCGGAAATAAATCTGGTGAGGCTCCGCTCTCTTTTAGCATCCACTCGACTGCCCGTTTGGTGGCCGGCTCATCCATCCATGCGCCGATATACGCGATTGAACCAGATCCAACCGTTCGATTTACCGCAGACGGCTCTCCGTCGAGCCACGAATTGGATGCATGCCATCGCATCAAGACCTTGGTATCAGGATTGTCGACCTTAAGTTGCTCGGCGAATAACTTTGCAGAAGCATTCCCCCACTGGCCATCTACACTCACGGGATCACTCAGAGCCATGTACTGCTCCACATGTGCTCCGAGGAGATTCGCCAAAGGTCCCGGCTGACGCTGAGGCCAACGCGAATTGGTGTCGTTCTTCATCGCCGACCGCTGTGTCAATACCAGATGTCCGCCACCCTCCAGGTAATGCGTGAGATTGTCGGCCTCGGCCTGCGTGAGCACATTGAGCCCCGGCGCAATCACGAGTTTGTAGCGGCTGAGATCACGATCCGGCGGGACAATGTCGATGCTATAGCCCAGCTGCCGGAGAGGAGTGTAGTAGCTCATCAACTCGTCGATCGGGTTGTAGTCAGGGTTCATCTTCTGCCAGTTGATCGCCCAGCGGCTAGGGTAGGAATGAAGGAGAGCGACCTCAGCTTGAGGGTGTGTGCCCGCGAGCACCGGAGCCGCCTTCTCAAACTCCGAACCCAGTTGCGCATATTCGTTGTAAATGGGATCTGGTTTACCATCAACGTCAACCAATGCGCCATGGTTGGCTTCGCCACCGTTCAGGGCATCGCGCCACTGCCAGTAGCTGACGAGATTTGCGCCGTGCCCCACATACTCCCAGATGGCGGTGCGCATCTCTCCCTTGCGGAGCATCGCGCTGGCGTTAGCGCCACCTCGAGGTCCGGCAGTGGTTTCCATAACCCAGTAGTCGTCACCTTTGAGACCGCGCATCAGGTCGTGGGTCGCCCCATTTGCCATGGGAGAGTAGGATCCCCGCACCTGCGGGTTATCCCACGAGATGATGTCCAGGTCTTGCCCTATAACGTAGTGGTCGAAGAGGTCGTACCAACCCATCAGATTGGTTGTGATTTTTTGGCTCGGTTCAGCGTACTTCCGAATCGCGGCAGTCTGCACCCCCTGATAGGCGTGCAGTGAGTCGGTGATAAAGCGCTTCGAATCGAGCCACAGACCCGGGTTGTTGTCCCCCTGTCCGTCGACCAGCGGAATCTCATCCCAGATTGAATAAGTCTGATTGTTGTAGGCAGTCGTCCATGCCGCATTCAATTTTGCGAGACTGCCATAGCGATGCTGAAGCCATGAGTGGAACTGCTCCTGCGTATCGGCATCGAAGGATTGTTTGGAGTACTCGTTGTCGATCTGCCATCCGATGACATACGGATTATGACCGAATCGCTGTGCCATCCGTTCGTCGATCTCACGGACGAAGCGGCGATAGAGTTCACTGTTCCAGTTGTAATGATTCCGCGTGGAGCCCGTGTAGAGCTTACCGGTATCATCCGTAACGAGAATGCTCGGATATTTCTTCGCCATCCATTGCGGCGGTGCAGCGGAGGGCGTACCGAGCACTACATAGACTCCGTGCTGACCGGCAAGATTGATCGCACGTTCCAACCAATCCAGGTCGTACTTCCCTTCTTCAGGCTCCAGAGCCGTCCACGCAAACTCGCCCACGCGAACCATATGCAGATGGGCCTTCTGCATCAACTCGACGTCGTCCTTCCACCTCGTCTCGGGCCATTGCTCCGGATACCATGCCGCGCCAAGCAAGAGGCTGGGCGGATGCGACGTCTCGACGGGTTGGCAGAGGAGCGTCGGAAGCGAGATCGCAAGGACCAGCACCGCGACCCAGGCTGCTTTGAAGTGGAGCGACATTGGCTTCTCCCGAATTGATTTCAATGAATTAAATATCCGAGCGTCATGCCTCTCGGCGTGGCACATAACGTCCTGCAATTGAGTCCGCCGCACTGCGATACGTTATCATCTATCACAATCGATTGACACGTCACTGCGGCCCCAACTATAGTGACTGGGTTCGAAAATCGGCAGATCGGCTAAGGGGCCAGTTCTACCGCCAGCGATTGCCATCGGGAGAGAAGCCGTGCAGCCAAGCTGGATCGTTTCGTTCCGCCGAATCGTCTTGTTTACGTTTGCTCTCGTGACTTCGTTGGGAACACTTTGCAACGCCAACGCTCAATTCCTCGATCAGGGCGCGATAGGTGGCGCCATCCAGGATCCTTCCGGGGCGGTCGTTCCCGGTGCGCAGGTGATCCTGACCAACCCTGACACGTCGTTCACGATGACGACCACGTCAAACGCGAGTGGCGTCTATGTCTTCTCGCCGATCAAGATCGGCACGTACAACGTGACCGTTAAGGCGCAGGGCTTCCAGCAGATCATGCAGAAGAACATCGCGGTGAACATCGGCCAGCGAGCCGAAGTGAATATCGCATTGAAGCCTGGCGCGGTGAGCGAGACAGTGACCGTCACCAGTGCTCCCCCGATCCTCCAGACGCAGGATAGTGCCACGGGTGAGACCTTCTCTAGTCTGGCGCTCAATGACACGCCGCTGAATAGCCGTAACGTCATCTATCTCGCGCAGTTGAGTGCGGGCACCACGCCATCCAACGGATCGCGCGCCAAAGGCACCGGCGATTTCAGCGCCAACGGTATGCGCCCTGAAGAGAACAACTTCGTGCTCGATGGCGTCGACAACAATGCGGTCACGGTGGACTACCTCGGTGGCGCTAGCTACGTCATTAATCCGCCGCCTGACGCGCTGCAGCAGTTCCAGGTTTCTACCTCGAACTACAGCGCTGAGTTCGGTCACTCCGCCGGCGCTCTCGTCCAGGCCAGCGTGAAGAGTGGCACCAACAAGGTTCACGGCGACGTTTGGGAGTACCTCCGGAACGATTACCTCGACACGCATGACTGGCAGCCCTCATCGTACGGGCAGAAAACTCCGGAATACCGTCAGAACCTCTTTGGCGCGACCCTCGGCTTCCCCATCATCAAGAACAAGCTCTTTTTCTTCGGCGATGCCCAGGACAACCGCATTATTGTCCAGGTGCCGCAGACGCCGCTCACGGTGCCGACACCGCTTGAGCGCACCGGAGACTTCAGCGAGTTGCTCGTCCCCGCGAACCTCAACGCGGCCTCAGGTGTAACGCTCTACGAACCGCAGAACAACCAAACGGTGATGACCTGCCCGGCGCGCGCGACCGCGGCCAACCCCACCGGCAAGAACATCCTCTGTACCAACCAGATCAGCGCGGCGGCAGAGAACGTCCTGAACGCCTATCCCCTGCCGAACTCGACCCAGTTCGGCCTGGACAACCAGAATTACAACTACTCGCTGCGCCAGCCGCTCTTTGTCTGGCAGTGGGATGCCCGCGCCGACTACAACCCAACCTCAAAAGACCAGGCATTCTTCCGGTTTAGCTACCTGAACTCTCGCGGCACATGGGACGCTCCACTAGGCCCGGTCCTCGATGGCGGCGGCGGCAATGGATCCAGTAACGTCAGCGGAACGCAGCTTAATTACGGCAACAACTTCTTGATTAGCGAAACGCACACATTTTCGCCAAAGATAGTCAACGAGCTGCGTTATGCGTTCAACTATAGCCGCTTCGCCATCCTCAATCCCGGCTATAACAACCCGAAGGCGGCCGCAAATCTCGGACTCGGTGGCGTTCCCGAAGGGCCGACGGCTCCGCTGAATGGCGGACTTCCCACCACGACCATCGGCGGCATTGCAAGTTTCGGCTCACACGCCTATCGCCCGGAACTCGAATACGCTGACGAGTACCAGTTGCTTGACAACATCTCCTGGACGCTCGGGAACCACTCGTTGCGTCTCGGATTCTCGTATCAGGCGATCCGTTCCTTTGTGCTTGAACCGCCGTCCTCGCATCCGGCATACAGCTTCGGCGGCTCCATCACTTCGAAGCCAGGAACGGCGAATACAGGGAGTGGCGTCGCGGACTTCCTCAGCGATAACATGTCGGGCGGCTCCATCAGCCCGTACGGCACATTCAACGACGCACAGGTCCTGCCGGCAGGATACGTGCAGGATGACTGGCGCGTTACCCGCAAACTCACCCTCAACCTCGGTCTACGCTACGAGTATTTCCAGCCATACAAGGAGATGGCCGGGAAACAGGGGAACTTTTACGCGAACAGTGTAGGGGTCGCTACAGGCTCGGCGGTTTATCTGCTGCCTTCACAGGCCCGGAACTATCCGCTCAATCCGGCTTTCGTTTCAGCGCTGGCTAGTAACAATATTGCTCTGCAGTACACCGACAACCCGCGGCTTACCAGCGTCAGCGCAACCAACTTCGCGCCGCGAGTCGGCTTTGCCTTCATGCCGGTTTCGAGCACCGTGGTGCGCGGCGGCTACGGCATCTTCTACCAAGGCCAGCAGCAGGCCGGCGCAGCGGAAAACCTGGCCACGAACTATCCGTTCCTCTTCAGCGACAGCTTCCCGGTTCCCGGTGGAACGAACTGCACCGTAGGCAATTCCTGCGCGAACAATGGCTATACCCTTGAGACCGGCTTCCAGAATCTGATCAACCAGGGTCTAACGTCGGCTTTCTCTACGCCCGCTTTCGTAGGCACGAGCCCGAACATCAAAACGAGCTACGCGATGGACTACAACCTGGCCGTGGAGCAGGCGTTTACCAACAACTTCGTCTTCACGCTCAACTACGTCGGCACCGCAGCGCGCCACCTGCCTACCGGGCTTAATTCGAACGCCACGCTCAGGCTGCTCGTATCTGGCAGCAACCAGCAGTATCTCCCATTCCCGGGCTTCAGCGGCTCGAGCAATCTACTCTATGTCGGCGATTCCTCGTATAACGCGTTGCAAGCCAAGCTGCAGAAGCGTATTTCACATGGCCTGGACTTCAGCGCAAACTACACCTGGTCGCACGCGCTGACCGATTCAGCCAATCCGCTGGATGGCATCGGTTACCGCGACGCGAACATCATTCCGATCCGCGAGGACATGACGAACGACGTCTCGGACACGCGCCACCGCTTCACCTTCAACGGCTTCTACCACCTCCCGGTGGGTCGAGGGGAAGCGTTCCTCAACCATAGCAACGGCGTTGTCGATGCCCTTCTGGGCGGGTGGTCGGCAAATGTCACCCTCCAGATGCAGACAGGCAATCCGTTCTCGGTCAGCACCTCAAACCAGACGAACGTCGTGGGCGGCTCAACCTATGCCTACGCGATCAGCAATCCGTTCGCTCCGGGCGGATCTCCCAACCCAACGAATCCGTCCATCAGCTGCGCAACTGCCACGCACACGCATGCTCACTGGTATAACCCTTGCGCTTTCGCTAACCCCCTGCCGGCATCCCAGTTGAACAACTACCAGGCTGTAACCAACACGGCCAATCCGTCCGCAAATGCGCCAACCACCGATGCTGTCGCGAAGCTGTTCCTCGGCGGTCGCGCCGACCAGGTCTATGGCCCAGGCTTCCGCAAACTCGACATGTCGCTCTTCAAGCAGTTCCACACGTTCGAGTCCCAATACCTTGAATTGCGGGCTGACGCCTTCAACCTCACCAACACGCCGATTTTGGGACAACCCAGCACAGCAAGCAATAACACCGCGGGCGGACAGATTACCCAGGCCCGCCAACTGCAACTCGATACTCCCAACGGCCGCTTCTTCCAGCTCTCCGCAAAGTACGTCTTCTAGAAATACTGGCAGTCTTCACTAACGCGAAACGCGCCAGTATTGAGCTATCGTGCATTGCCGAGAATGCATGGTGCACGCCGGTCACCCGGGAGCGCGCTATTGGATGCCCAGCGCTGCCTGGCGGTTGTAGCGCCTCGGATCTAATTCGGGTTACTTCTTCTCGAATAGACCAACAGCGTCGAGTGCAAGGAAAAGGGTAGACTCCCGCTTGCATTTCCGATTAGATTAGTTCCACTCACCCAGGGTCTTCGGCTTAGCTTGTGTGTTCTGTACCGGACGTCGATTCGCTTACAACACACAATCCATAATCCACCTTTCAGAGGCGCTAGCCATGCTGGACAGAACTCTGCCTGGAATCCAAAACCTCAAACACATCGTCGTCCTGATGATGGAGAACCGTGCCTTCGACCACATGCTTGGGGCTCTGCACTCGACCAATCCCGCCATTGACGGCCTGGTCGGCAGTGAGACCAATCCCGACCCCACCGGCGAGCCGGTGACGGTGTCGCCGACTGCTGAATATCAGAGCCAGCTCGATCCTGACCCCGACCACCATTTTCCCGCAGTGGACCTCCAGATCTTCGGCGGCGTCACCACTGCGCAGAATCCCAACCGCACCCCCAACATGCAGGGCTTCGTGAAAAGCTACTTCAACCAGCAGGCCAATGTCGGCCACTCACACAAGATCATGAACTACTTCACGCCGCAGATGCTGCCCTGCCTCACCGGCCTGGCCACGGAGTTCGCTGTGTTCAACCGATGGTTCTCGTCGATCCCAGGGCCGACGCTCTGCAACCGCGCCTTCGCGCATTGGGGCACCTCGTTCGGCCAGGTCAGCATGGACGTCTTCTACTGGAACAAGCAATACCTCAGCATCTACGAGCGCCTCGTCGCCGCCGGCAAAACCACGCGCCTCTACTACTATGACGAAGCCAGCTCCTCGCTCGAGGTTATCAATCTATTGCAGAACCAGCCCTCGCTCTTCGGCACATTCCCGGACTTCATCACCGCCTGCAAAAACAACCAGCTTCCCCAATACAGCTTCATCGAGCCCAACTACACCGACCACGACGCTCCCGATGGATCCGGCGAGTTAATTGCCTGCGATCAGCACCCGGACCACGACGTCCGCGCCGGCGAACAATTCATTGCTTCGGTCTACAACGCGGTCCGCAATAATCCCAACCTCTGGCCGAACACCGCCATTCTCATCGTCTATGACGAACACGGCGGTATCTTCGATCACGTCCCGCCGCCGTCCTGCACGCCCGACGGCTTTGTTGCCCAGCCCAGCGCCACAGGTACACCCGATGCGTTCCACTTCGACCGCTTGGGCGTCCGCGTGCCCGCCATCCTTATCTCTCCGTGGGTGCAGCGCGGCTCAGTCATCAACGAACTGTTCGAGCACGCTTCCATTCCCGGCACGCTTACGGACTACTTCATCGGCCAGTACGACAACCGTTCGCCGCGAGAGAAGGTTGCCAACACATTTCTGCAATACCTCAACCTGCCCGCCCAACGCCCGGACAGCGACTGCCCCACATTCTCGTGATTGAACCTGCTGCTACGAGGAGGTCACCGATGGATCCGATTCACGTACCCGGCCCACCCAAAGAAGCTTTCAACAAGAACCGCCGCGTCTCCGATCTCATCCGCGCTCAGGTGAACCACCTGAAGCACATCGAGGCCAAGCTCCCAGCTAGCTTGCGCCAGGGGATTCCGCAGCATCCGATCGTCACCGAAGACGACGCCGCACGCTATATCGCTCCGATGACCCAGCTGCTGCGCACCCAAACTGCCACGCCGTCCGCCGGGCCACCTCTTGTGCCGGCGGGTGCACCACCGGCAGCTGGCACGACATCGCAGGCACAAGGCCTCCAACTCGCAGCCAGCGCGAGTAGCGGAAAGATCGTCTCGAAGAAGAAGGACCCAGCTACCACCGCCCCGAAGGGGAAGAAGCGATGAAAGCGCGCGTGCTTCTCTGGCTTTGCGTGGTTGCGGCTGTGCCCGCGAGCGCCCAGAACGAGAGTCGGCTCCACCGCGACTTCCGTGTAGAAGGCACGGCGCTGAAGGCCTGCACGAAGTTCAGCTTCGGCAGCCTGACCGACTGCGGGCAGACCCTGGTGATGGGCCAGCCCATGCACATCGCCGTCGGCAGCCTCTCCCCGCAGAACGGCTTTGGTGCGGGCCTTGCCTTCGTCGAGCACAAGGACTTTGCCTCGGAATGGCGTGCCAACTGGGATATCGACGCGCTCGCTACCACTAACGGCTCGTGGCGCGCCGGCGCTTACATGAAGGCTTACCGTCTTCCCGGCGGCCCCATCGTCATGCAGTTCCCGAGGACGAGTGGCGCCAAGCCTAAGACCACGCCGCTGTTTACCAGCGCGCCGTTGCTCAACTTCTACTCGCAGTCCATTTCGCTGAACCGAGTCGACTACTTCGGCCTCGGGCCCTCCACTACGCCGGCCGCTCACACCACGTATGGCTTCAGTGAGAACATTACCGGCATGGATGCGATCCTGCCCGTTGCCGGAGCTCTCGCACCTGCCAAACTCGCTGTCGTGCTCGAACTCAATGGCCGCTTTCCATCCATCCGCCCCGGGACAGAAGGCTCACTGCCCAGCATTGGAAAGTTATTCAACGAAGCCACAGCGCCGGGCCTGACGCGTCAGACGGGTTACCTCGAACCTTCCGAAGGTCTGCGCATGACTCCTGCGCTCTTCAACGACCACATCCGCATCGATTACCTGCTCCAGTTCCAGCAGTTTGTCGCGCCTGCGGACCGCGCGTACTCCTTCCGCCGCTTGAACGGCGACTTCAGCCACGAGATTCCGCTGTACAAACTGCTTCCCGCTAAAGCCGCCGCACTCTATACGCCCACCCGAAGCCCGGCGCTGCAATACGACGGCCCGGACGACTGCACCGGCTCCGGCAGCAATATCTCCGTGAAGCACGCCGGCACGCCGCAAAACCCTGCGCGCCCATGTCCGGTGATCTCCACGACGGCGAAGCTCGAAGGATCGATCACACTGCGCGCCTTTCTCTCCGAGTCGTTCGCCGACCGCGGCAGTAACGTGCCGTTCTATCTCTCCCCCACCATCGGCGGCTCCGACATAAATAACACCCCCATGCTGGCAAGCTACCCCGACTATCGTTTCCGCGGGCCAGACCTCCTGCTCTTTCGGGGCACGCTGGAACACTCGCTCGGCAAGTTACCCATCGGCGCCATCTTCTCCGTCGACGAAGGCAAGATCGGCCTTCGCCGCGACGACGTCAGCATCGACCACCTTCGACACTCGTTTACGATCGGCATGACGGTTCACGCTGGCGGGTTACCGCTCATCGACCTGCTCTTCACCTGGGGCGGAGCGGAAGGGACGCACACAACGGCAACCGTGAACCCAACCCTTTTGGGAAGCTCGTCTCGTCCGTCATTGTTCTAGCGAAGCAAGCCGTTTTCATCGGGGAGGCTTTGGCCAAAATGACGAGAACAGAGCATACGACGTCGTCAAGAGCGCTTGCTAACTGGATTTTTCAATTTGAGCCTCAGTTTTGTTCTGAAAATCTACTCGGCGTCGGATCCAGCGGTATACTCACCCATGGTGTTCGAATGGAAGCCGCGCCGCAGTATCGGTGCTGGCTATTCCTGGTCGTCACCATAGGCCCCTGACTCACCTGGTTGTGCAGCTTTGCATGATTGAACCGGCGGCATCAGAGTCCCTCTTATCTCCAAGGTCTGGCAAGATACGTCCCCCTGGCGGGCGCGCCTATCTGCGCCTTGCTTTGAGTCGAGGTGAACATGCCAACCTTCTCTTCAGCCTCTCCACGCAGCGTAATGGAAACCTGGCCTCACGCGCTTCCCTATCGAGTCATCCTCGAGGAGCAGCGTGCGCGGCGCGGTCCCGAGTTCGGTGCTCTCCTGCTAAAGTGGGCGACCCCTCCAACCGGTGTCGAGCCGATAGCTCCCATCGACGCCGAACAGGTTCTCGAAAGTGCGCTTCAGCGCGTCGCGGAAGCCTACGCCGGGCTTGAAGAAAGACGCGCCTACCTTCGCGAGGCATGCCGCAGACGTTGCGCCTCTCCCAAGCAGCGCAAGCAAGTCGTCGACGACGCCCACAAAGCCGTGGCCGACGCGGCCATCAAGTGCCAAACGGCCGACATCCCATTGAAGCGTCTCCTGCATCTCTGCGGTAGTTCTGCCGTTTGCCTCTCAGGCGGAGGCATGCGCAGTGCGAGTTTTTCGCTAGGGATACTCCAGGGATTGGCGCGTTTCAGCCTCGCGGGTTCGGCAGAAAATGGATTTCTCCACCGGCTTCACTATCTTTCTACTGTATCCGGCGGCGGCTACACAGGCGCATGGCTGATGGGATGGGCCCGCCGCAGCAGCTTCAGCACGGCGGTTGAGGAACTTGGGAGTGCCGGCAAGACCGCCGGCGATCCGGAACCTGACCCGATCGGCTACCTCCGCGACTACACCAGCTTCCTGGCGCCGCATTACGGGTTAACCGTCGATACGGCGACGCTCGCAACGATCGTCGTGCGGAATCTGTTTCTGAATTGGCTGATCTTTCTTCCCTGCCTTATGGTGCTAATCCTCCTACCCCGCCTGCTCGCGATGGCAAGCAACTCCATCGCCGCGTGGATTATTAACCTCCCTCCGTACGCCGAGTATTCCCTGATGTGGGCTGCAATGATCCTGATCGCCGTCGCCGGCTGGATCGCAGCCTATCGTGACTGGAAAGTTCCCCGTACTCTGCGTGGGCGGTCGGCTATCTTTCGCAGCGAAACTCTCTTCTTCTGGGTTACCATCGCCGCATCCTGGCTGATCCTGGAATCCAGGCTCGCGGGATGGATGGACGATCCTCTCGGCTCGAGCGCGCGAGGCTACGGCCACGTCAGCGGAATCCGCATCCTCGGCTTGATCGCTGGATTCACGCTTGCTTCGATTCCCATGTCTGTGAGCCGCCTCTATGCCGCCCGGCAATCGCTGATCGATCCGTTCCGGGTTGGGCGCCGTGTGCTCTGGGGACGTGTCCTCTGGTCCTTCTGCGCGCCTGTCCTTGCAGGAGCAGGAATGGCGCTGACGGTGGATGTCTTCGCCGTCCACCTGATCCCGTTGCTCTCAGGAGACGGCAGTCTCAGCAACTATCCCAACCCGTCTTTCAATGTTCTCGGCCTGCCGATCATCCTTTCCCTGCTGATGCTCGGGGCTTCCATACTGTCCGGGCTGTTGAGCATCGTCGAATCCGAAGAAGAGCGCGAATGGTGGGCGCGTGCCGGCGGCGTACTATCCATTTTCCTGCTGGCTTGGGTGTGCGCCGAGGTTGTGGGCTGGTACTCCGAGTTGATCACGCTCACGATTGGGAACAGCCTTCTTTTGTGGGGCGGCGGTACTGCGATTTTTGGAGGGAGTGCTGCTGCGGTGGGCACCAGTGCCGCGACCGCCGCAGGACTCAAGAAAATAGATGAATCCCAACTTTCAGGTGTGGGACGTTTCCTGGCGCGTCATCAGGTCATTGCGCCGGTGCTTTCCTTCGCCGCGCTGGTCTGCATCTTTCTTCTCGTGGGCACGCTCAATCAAGTCACGCTCACTTTTGTTAGTTCCTTTGCCGTTGTTGAAAGCCTCTATGACTTCTATAGTCAGCACCTACCGGCTGGCGATATCCACTTCTTTACGAGCGCCTACGACGTTGCTGTACCGATCCTTGGCCTGTTGGCCGTTCTGGTCGCTGCCCTGGCCAATGCATGCATTAACGTCAACACCTTTTCATTGCATGGAATGTATCGGATGCGGCTGGTACGGGCGTTTCTCGGAGCTTCTAACTTTAGCCGCAACGCCGACCGCTTTACCAACTTCGACAGTACCGACAACTTTCCGCAGGCCGACCTCCAATCGGCTTCCGACGCACCCATCCACGTTGTCAATACCGCCCTCAACCTGGTCGATGGCGGCAAGCAGGCGTGGCAGCAGCGCAAAGCAGAATCCTTCACCTTCACCGCGTACCAGTGCGGCAGCTGGCGCCTCGGCTATGCGCCCAGCAGGATCTATGGCGGTCTTCACGGAGTCACATTGGGCACTGCCATGGCAATCAGTGGTGCCGCTTTCAATCCCAACATGGGCTATAACTCCTCCCCGCTGGTCACGTTTCTCATGACGCTGTTCAACGCACGCCTGGGCTGGTGGCTTCCAAATCCCCGATTGGCCCTCAGTAAGGGTCTTAGCCGTACTCGCGCACAGCGCTACCTGGGTAGGACCGGACCGACCTTCGCGCTGGCCTCCGTCGTCGCCGAAGCGCTCGGCGAAACCGACGATCGCAGGAAGTGGGTCCAACTCTCCGACGGTGGCCACTTTGAGAACCTGGGTCTTTACGAGATGGTTCTCCGGCGTTGCCACTGTATTGTGCTGGTCGACGCTGGTGCCGACCGTCAGTTCCAGTTCGAAGATCTCGGAAATGCCATACGCAAGATCAACATCGACCTTGGGATTCCCATTACTTTCGCAAATACTGAAATCGGCCCACTGTCACCCCGAAAAGTATCCGCCGAACGCTACTGCGCCATCGGCAAGATTGAGTATTGCTGTGTCGATTCAGCCGACGCGCCTTACGGCTATCTCATCTACATCAAGCCTCAATTGCTGGGCGATGAGCCTCGCGACGTCTCTGCATACGCGGCCGCACACGATGCGTTCCCGCATGAGTCCACGGCGAACCAGTTTTTCAACGAGGCACAATTCGAAAGCTATCGCCATTTCGGCTCTTACGTTATGAGTGAAATTCTGAAAAACAGCAGACCGAATGGAGTAGAGGAACTCTTAACTGCAGCGTTGGACTACTGTGGCCAACAACGGTTTGACTCGAAGGAACCGTCTGCACCCATAGGAATGCTCAGAACGTCTTAAGGTCTACCGTGGGGCCGAGGCCTACGCCTCAGATCGGTCCAAGACCTGTGTGCGGCAAGCCCATGTCAAATCGCAGTCGATCGTACTCGATCAGAGGCTTGAAGCAATCCGGCTCCTGCATCGGCCACACGCCGGCTGGTGTCGCTGTCGAGCCGGTCTTCGTGAGGATCGTGTTTACTGCACGGCGGGCCGCCTCGTTCGCCGCTTCCATACAGGCGAGATCGGTATTCGTGCGCACATAGTCGGAAGCAAGCAACAGGTTTGGAATCTCGGTGTCCGCATTCGGACGATACTGCAGAGAGTTTGCCGTGTTGATCAGCAACGGCTCTAGGTTGGTGGCTGCCGAAGGGTTGGGAAATTTTATGTCGGGATCGAGGAACCAGGTGAGAAGGTTCTCATCGCGGATGGGCTCGGCTCCACCGACGTTGAGATGGGCCTTTATCTGTGCCCAGGCCTCATCCTTGATCTCCTGTGCAGTGCATTGCATCGCAGGTTTGTCGTAGAGGATGCCTGGAGTCTCCCAGTCGGAGATGTCCGCAGAGAGGATCCCGCCAACCTGTCCGTCCCCATAGTTTGCCAGATTTGCCTGGTGCCAAAACTGTCTTTGTGAGACAGAGGTCAGTGCCCAGGGCGAGTCTGCATAAAGCGTATGACCGTGGTCGAGCGGAACATCCTGCTTAAGGAAGAATTGGATCCCGTTCATCCACGCCGTACGCAGGCTACTGAGGTTCGCAAGCGACGGTGCCAGCGCCTTCATCGGATCGTTGACGAGGCCCGACATGACTTCGACCGGAAGTGCGGCGATGTAGTAGTCCCCCACGATATCGCTCTGCTGGCCGCCTTGCTCGATGGTGACGGCTGTGATGCCGGTTGTGTCCGTCTTGAAGGCCTGGACAGTTGTGTCTGACTGGAACTGAACGCCCTTCTGCGATAGATACTGCATCCACGGCAACAGCCACACTTCGCTGGTTGGACCACTGAGCAAGCGGTCAAAACCTCCCCAGGTCAAGATGCCGAAGATCAGCTGCAGAAGGATATACCCTGCCGTACGTGTGCTGCCCTCCTGCGCCCTGACTGCGACGAGAGACCGCGTGAGCCCCTTTGCCAGCAGCGTCTGATAGCTTGCGGAGTGGTTCGCTGCGCCGATAAAGGTCCACCACGGTATCTGCTCATACTCCGACACACGGCGTTCGGGACAACTGGTGAGGAGGGTGAGCAGGCGGTCTGCGAAGAAGAGCACCTCATCGTCCGGAACTCCGATGCCTCCGAAAAGCTCCTTGAAGGCAAGCAGCCAATCCTCCATAGTTTGCGGCAACCTGCCGGCAAGCAGAAGGGGCTGCTTCCCCGCTTGTGCCACTTCGATGCGGGTAGCCTGAGCGAGATTGTTGTAGACACTCACATTGGCCGGGAATGGGATGCGCTTGAGAGTGTCCGGAAGATGCTTATAGAACGCGGGGAAGAATCGGAAGCCATGCTCCCCGGGCAAGTCGGTTCGTCCCCCGGTGCCGGAGTTGGGAACATAAATGCTCCGCGCCTTGCCCCCGAAGACGCTGCTGCGCTCATACACGGTAACCGCAAATCCGCGCTCGATCAGCTCATGTGCGGCGCTCAGGCCGCCAACGCCGCCACCCAGAATCGCGACCTTATAAGTCATCATCACCTCGCAATTACACGGAGACTCGTCACATTGCTGCTTGCCCGCTAAAGCTCCGACTCAGGTATGACCGTTGACATCGCATAACTGCCCAGTGGCACGGCCAGCAGGTTCTCGGGCCTGTAAGTCGGATCTTGCTCAATTCGGATTTGGACGGTGTTGGACAGGACGGCGTTCGCCGGGATCGTCCGATGCTTGGGCAAACCCCACGGAATAATCTTCCATTCGTCATGAGCGGGGCCTTTGGGATTGAACGGCTTCGGCCTGATGCACGCGTCGATTGCCGCTTCATCGAAGAGAAGGCCTTGCGCCTTGGCATTGTCGATCATCCATCGCAGGGTGATGTTGGAAAGCTGAGTCTCTGCGTAGCTTCCTCCGACATCGCAGTGCACTCCTGGGAACCAGACTTGCTGCACCTTGTCGTCGTTCGCTCGCGGGGTCCCATCCGGATTCGACCAGAGCGTGGGAAGGAAGGAGGCTCGCCGCTCGTCGATGGCAACCGCGTGAAAGGCCTTCTCGATGCAGGGATTCAGCGTCGTGTCGAGAAACCCGTATTTATCCTGGTCAAACATATCGAACAAGTGTCCCGGTATGCCGAGCGAGCCAACGGTGTCCCATACGCCGACCATGCGGATTGTTACATCGGCCAGGCCGTAGTCTGCATTCAGAGTCGCCTTAGCCGCCAAACGTTGCGTATGGTCGGTAATGCGATAGGCATCGAAGATACGCTTTGCCGTCTGGTTGTCCAGGTTCTTGTTGGGCACACCGAAGGTCGCGATCATTCCACCCAGACTTCGGGCTGTGTAGGCACCCCGACTGAAGCCGAAAATATAAATCTCATCGCCTGGGTCCCACACATAGGAAAGAAACTCATAACCATCCTGGATCTTCTGGAAGAGCCCGGCTCCCATGCTTCCACCAAAGAAATGCTCGAAGGGCGTGCCGTCCGTGCCGACACCGCTGTCGTAGTACTTCAGTTGGGATGGGTCATCCAGCACCAACTCGTAGAGCTTGCGGACGTTGGTGTCGTTGGGCTGGGCGGCCGGACCATGCGGAGTATTCCACGTACCATCCGCGCATAAGACGATCTTCTTGCTCATGACGACCCTCCATGGAACTGGAACTAAGGCAGAAGTCTACGCACTGAGAAACGCGCCGTCGAGTACGCATCGAATCTACATCTCTGTTTGCACTAACTGTGGGACAGCCTCGCTATGGCCTGATCTGTTGCGTCCATCAATGTAGTTCCTTGATTCTTGAGTTCTTTCTGCAGTGCCCGATACTCGTCCAGCGACTTCTGCTTATCGCCAGAGATCTCGGTGATATTTGCGGCGACGAAGTCATGAATCAAGCCCTGGTGCTTCGCATCCTCCCCTGTTTTCTGCTGGTCGTCGAGCCACAGGTAGGTCTGCCACGTATCGTCCGCGGAAACCGCGGAGAGCGATTCGGTGAGTTCCGCGTGGTCGGTGACTCCGGGATCGCAGCAGAAGCCAAGGAACCGGTGTTTTTCGTCTGCATCGAGAGGCTCGCCGTTTTTGCGCATCTCGTTCAGCGCTTTCATGAGGGCTGCCCTGGCCCCCAACTGGTCTTGGAGATTGTAGAAGCCGGCCAGTTGCAAGGTCCTGACGAAGGCACGCGCTTTGCCGGTTGCAACGGCGGTGTTGAAATGTTGGATCGCGTCGGTGAGACTTCCCCCGTTCATGGTCATCCAGTTTCCGAGCATAGCGTTGGCGTAGACGTTTGAGGAATCAGTAGCCAGGGCTGCGCGGAAGTTCCGTTCTGCCGCTGCGTTGGGCGGAAATTCGCGCTGTGCGACGTGCTGGTTCAGCCAGTGGGCCCAGCCAAGGTGCGCCTGCACATCGGCCCCCACATCACCGTTTGTGCGGGCAAGAGCTGCATCGAGAATGGCGATGATCTGATCCAGTTGAGACGCGACCGCGGCACCGGAATTATCCCCGGGCTCGTAGTTCTCAACCCACAACATAGCGCTCTGAAGCTGTTGATCGAGCGCCGGACGATAGAGGGGCTCAGTCTTCAGAATGGCGCCATAGCTCTGAACGGAAGCCTGGTAGTCTCCCTGGCGAGACTGCGACTGAGCGACGGCCATCTGCGAGTCGAGTTGAGCGTTGTGGTGGAAATGACCCTGGATGTTGCCGAAAAAACCGGTGATGGCGCCGATAAAGCCGAGCACCGCTGAGATGCCGCCTATCCAAGCCAGGATCACCGTCCAGGCTCGTTTCACGCGCGGCTCGGATTGTTGCGGATCGTTGGTCATAATTTGTATCAACGAGGGTCGACTAGGCCCAGTGCCATCATGCCAAGGGCGGTAATGCTGGGCAGGAAAAAGTAATCCCCGCCACGGAGTTCGACGAAGTCGGGCAGGTGGCTGCAGACGAAGGGCGGATCACCAGGCGTGCTGTCACCTTGTACGACGAAACGTCCGTGGCCTCCGTGATTGCCCATCAGAACATCTTTGTCGTTGCCAAGATGAGAGTCATTGCCGTACTGGACCCACTGCTGCTGCACAAACTCAAACTGGCGGGAGAGGCTGGCGTTGAGCGCCATGAAGATCACGCCGCGATCGTCCGTGTCCGCGACGGGCTGGCCTTCTTCTGCGAACGGGCCATAGGGCAGGCCGCGACGGGTGATACGACGGCGATTGATCAGCCGTCCATAGAAGCCGAATGCGTCACGCGGATGGACACGACGAATATGCGCGCCCATGGGACAGCGCGTACCTGCCGCATCGGCTCCATAGGTGAAGTTAGTGCTTCGATTGGGATCCTGCGCAATGGATGGATCCGGCTTGTCGGGAGAAAGCTCGATGGGGGTCCCGTCCCGCCAGCGCCCGATGAGTTTCGCGGCAAGCTTCTCCTTGCCGCCGCCATAGAGCGCTGATTGGCGATCGAGCCAGGTGCGGAATGTGGCCAGATTCTGATGCAGCTTGCGGTAGACCATGAACGTCCCGTTGGCTGCAAGCAGGTGAGGCACAGGAGCGACGGGAAGTTCGCCGGCCTCGTCCGCATACCCGAGCAGGAGTTCGCCGGTAGCGAGCGGCGCCCAGGTCTTCCCGTCGTCGAGGAGCTTGCCCTGCCCTGGCTGCGAACTACGTTCGACGCCGAGGTACTCAGGATTGCCGAAGCCGTCTGTGAAGCCAAAGTGCTCGCTCGTCGTGGGCTTGCCGTTGATGACTTCGGCTGCGGCATTCTGGGACCCGAGCAGGGTTGCTCCGCCCGTCTCGTCCAGACTTGACTGAACAGCGGCCTGGCAAGCGTCGAGTGCCTCATCGGTCTGGCCGTTAATGCCCAGCCAGACATGGACATGATCTTCGTGCCAGAGGGATTCCCAGCGATCAGGCGCGTTAACGCCCGTATCGCCTAGAAGCTCGGCGCGCAGCCGCATCCCCTGTTGGAACTCAACAGGAAACGTAATTAGCGTGGCCAGTGGGAGTTCAAGCCGCTGTAGGCCACGGAAGGTAAATCCAATATTGAGGGTGCTCTGCGGCTTGCCTCCATCCCAGCGTTGGCCGGTTGTGATCTGGCTGAGCAGCCGGCGAATCAGATCGCGCGCGCGCTTTGCGTCTTCGAGACGCAGGAAGAGATAGCGGGCCACGGGCAGGTTATAACCGCGCAGAACAAAGCCCTGAATGTCAGTGGCGTTGAGCCTACTCATTATGACCGCCTGTCTTGATCGCACGATGCGGCCCCATCGATCCAGGTGGCGGCGTGGGCAGGGATTTGAGCCGTGCTGCGAAGTCGATGAAGTCCCGTTGCAGCGTGGCCGGATCACCTCCCTGGTGAGCGGCAATGAAGTCGGCGACCGCGGTTTGGGTCTGTAGTGCTCGCAGCGTTTCCGGAACTGACTTGTCGTTCACCGCGGCAAAGTAGAAGGTGGTCTCGAGTTGGCACGCTTTCATGTAAGCAACGAACGCCTGGCGGTCGGCCGCACCTTGCTTGGGGTAGCCGACACAATGACTCCAGATAGAGTCGAGCTGACCAGGGATTCTTTCTGCCAGGCCTGTGAGATAGGTATCGAGATCGCCATCGCAGTTCGATTCGAAAACAAGATACTTCGACTTGAGATGCTCTTCACAGGACGGCATGCCCACGTAAATGACATCGTCCATGACTACCAGCCGCGCTAGATGCGTGCCCGGAGCAACCGCAAACGGGCTGTCCTCGCGGGTGGAAAGTTTCGCCAGGTAGGCCCGAATCTGCAGATCGTGCGACGGGGTTGCGTTCGCGTCGTCGATGATCGGCGAGAGGATAGTAAGTCCGTAGACACTGCCATTTTGATTAGGCATGAAATTCCTAGCCGACCTCCGGAGCTTCGCCGGTCTCGCCGAGATGTGCCTGGACCTGCAGCACGAACCGGAGATAGGCGTCAGCAAACTGCTGTGGGGTGGACTGGGCGGCAACAGCAGTTAGGCTGTCAAAGGAATTCTGCACAATATGCGCCGACTTCAGGTCGTTGGCAGTGGCGTGAGGGTAGGCAGTGTAGTAGTAATCCGTATCGAACTGGACTCGCGCGATGTATTCCTTGAAGAGAGTGACCGGCACAGAGCCGGGGAACTTCTCACTCCATCGCCAGATCAAATTAAGCCCCTGGCTAAGCACGGCGGAGAAGGCATCAATGTACTGGTTCCAGGTGCCATTGAAGTTACTGAAGAAGAGTAGGTAGTCGTACTGTAGCTCTTCGGGTCGCTGTCCTTTGCCGAGGTATGGGAACGCCCTGCGTGGAATGATTACCCACCGGGCAAACTCGATAAAGGAAAGATTGATCAAATCGTTCTGCAGTGGCTTGACATGCCCCAGCACAAAGAACGCGGTGCGCAGGATCCCCGTCTTCCACGTCTTCATGGGAGTAATAACGTTGAGCGCGTATACTTTCCCGTTGATGTTGCTCATGGGACCTCTCGAAAGTAACGCAAGAATGGCAAACAGCCCAGGACTTCTAACTTCAAATCGATCGAACGCTGCTTTTCGGACTACACGGGGGAGCGGTCAGCGAATTATCCCATAGTCCATGATCGATTGACACGATCATGTCGTTACTTCCCAGTGTCTCCGCCTCGTCCAGCCCCCGGCCCTTCGGGAGAGGATTGGACGGTTAGACACTTTTGGGGATATAGTTACCCCATTCTTCCAAAGTCTCCAGCTTAACTTTAGTGTTCTGTACCGAACGTCGATTCGTCTACAACACTTAAGAAGAACTACTAGCTCACGGAGGCCCTTTCATGTCTGACAGAATAGTGCCCGGAATTCGAAGCCTCGATAAACGTCATCGTTTAGATCATGGAGGCTGGTGACTTGCAATTCGTGGGCAAGAGTTTGGCAATGAGCGCCGACGGCCTGGCAAAGGCGGCCATGAGTCTGTCTGTTGGCACGGCGGAGATCGCAGCGGTCTTTTCCGTCGAGACCCACGGCGCGGGGTTTCTTCCTGACCGGCGCCCGCAGATTCTCTTCGAGCGGCATATCTTTTCGCGTCTCACGGGGGGCAAATATGACGCCACCAATCCAGACGTCAGCGCCCAGACTCCGGGCGGCTATGGCAATTCCGGCGCACATCAGCACGACCGCCTTGCCCAGGCTGTCCTGCTGGATCGAGAGGCGGCTCTCAGCAGTGCCTCCTGGGGTCTCGCCCAGGTTATGGGAGAGAACTATCGCGCCGCGGGTTTTGCCAGCGTCGAGGAAATGGCGGCAGCGATGTCCGACTCGGAAGACGCCCAGCTTGCCGGCATGGCCAACTTCATCAGGGCGAACGGAATGGCCACTTACCTGGCTACCCACAATTGGAGCGCCTTCGCCCGCGGATATAACGGTCCCAACTACGTCATCAACCGGTACGACATTCAGCTGAACGGGTTCTATCAAAAGTATCTTGTCAGCGCAATCCCAGATCTTCAGGTTCGCGCCGCGCAGATTTACCTTCAATTCCGCGGAATCGACTGCCATGGCATCGATGGTGTCCTCGGAAGCGCGACTCAGGACGCAATCAAAACCTTTCAGACATCCGCCGGCCTAAGTCCCACCGGAATCCTCGACAACACTACGATGCAAGCGCTTCTACCAGCTTGATCGCAGCCTGTAGGTTGAGAAGGTCACGCGAGTCACTCATAGTGCAAACTCTTACTATTCCAGGTCAAATCCATCTCCGCTGTGCCATGCCTTCCGCTCAAAGCGAACATGACGGCCGCACCCCATCCATGCACAAAGGCAGCACTGGTATTACGGGTCACGTCGCCGAGCACGTTCGCGAGCTTCGCTCTTGCTTTCATGAATCCGGCATCCTGGGAGGGATTGCCTGCGGGAGCCTGGCTCAGCGCGAGCGTCGTTGCACTCAAGGCCGGCGCAATCTTCGCCAACGCCTGCGCCCACCAAACGATGCTTATCCAATCCGCAGTGACCACGCCCAACTGGGTCGGGCCGAGGTCGCTTAGTTCCGGGATGCCACCAAAGGCCGCAGTATTTCCGATCTCGTCCATTTGCGCCCAGGCGCTGTTGTTCCGCAGGACGCTCAGCCGAACCGCGTCCGTCGGATCCGCCGGATCCAGCAGCAGGCACATGACATCGCGTCCCGCCTGCTCCAACTCAGCGTTTGAGCGCTGCGTCTGCGACGCGGGGTCCTTATAAAAGATGTCCATCAGCGCGGGTGTGTCGTAACGAACTACGGAGCTGACTAACGCGTGGGAGAACGATGGGGTCGCATTCAGCGTTGCATCCAGAAACCCGGGCGGAATCAGACCCAGCGCATACCCGAGAGAGACAGCTTCGCGCATCTCGGCAGTCGACATATTGCTCCGGTACCGGTGATAGGACTGCATCACGGACAAGTTCAGATTCAGCTTGCCGCTCACCACCGCATAGGTTGCGGTGCAGAGGAAGTCCTCCATTAACGCCTGTCTCAGTTTGTCGCTGTCGGCCGTATAGGGACTTGTGGAGGCGCCGATGCGAGAAGCATCCATTTTGTCGGTGATGACCATCTGGCCGGATTCATCAATCAACACAGTGCAGGTCTTGAGGTAGTCCGAAGTCGAAACAGCACTGTAGAAGCCGAAAAGATTGACAGTGAGCGAGCGCTTCTTCTCCACCGTCTCCACTGCGATGTTGCGGATGCGGCGAGCGTTGGGTAGCGCTTCCAGCGCGGTCCAGTCACCGTGCAGCGCAGAACCCAGGGCGGAGTCGGTCACCACGCTGTCTCCCGCGTCGAGCTGAACGTCGTAGAGCAGTGCAGCCTCATGCGTAAACGCGGCAGAACACACTGCATTCAAGCAAGCGGAAAGATTGCGACTCAACCCCTCGCGAACGACACCATTCAGGGTTGCGGCCATATCGCCAGAGAGACCTGCCGCGGCCACATCGACTCCCGGCAGCGCCGCCTTGAGTAATGCGTTCAAGACATCGTCTCCGCCAATCTTTCCTTCGATGCCCGCGCCGGCGCTCAAACTGACCGTCAATGTTGAGCCGTGCTTCTTGTAAACCCCCATCCGCACCACGCTGTCGCTCATCTTGTAGCAGCGCACCAAGAAGTCCCCAGCTACTTCCAGGGAAGTCCCCAAACTCAGTGTGACCGCTGGCTGTATGCTCGCCGACTCGTTGAACGGCAGATTCGCCGATGCCAGCGCATTCATCGCAAATGGCTGCTCGAACGAGACCGCAGCCGTGATCGACCCTGTCACCTCGGTTACATTGACCGTTCCTGGCGGCTGTTTCCGAATTGCCGACGCGTTCGTCGACAGCGAGAAGTTGCTGAAGGCAACGCCGCATGCCTCAAGCAACAAAGGAAGCGGCTGCGACGCCGTGAAAAGCGTGTAGGTCGCGCAGGTCAGTTGCCCGTTCACTTCAAACGAAACCCCCACCCCATTCGCCGATGCGGCGACGGTCCCTGTCGCTGATAAGTCAAACTCAACGCCCAGCCACGCCTGGTTCGCCGGAATTGAAATGACCGGAGAGAATCCGTCATCGTCGAACAACAACTTATCCGTAGACTTCTTGACGGTCAGACAGCAGTTCATACCCGCGCCGGCCGTCAGGCTGGCGACATCGCCGCTGAGGAGGCTGGGTGAGCTGAAGTTCCCTCCGAGAGCCACCGCCTGTACATTCGTCTGGTCCAGAGGCTTGTTCACGTTCTGGAAAAATTGGGCCCCCGTGGTTATCAGCGAGCCAATTCCAGCCTTCAGCAAAGGAGCCCCCTCACGAAGATCAAGGTCGGTTGAGAGGCTGACGTTGTCAGTAATCTTTATATCTGCCATGGGACGAGTCCTTGGACCACCAGATAACCTGTAACCGGAAAAGTAATTATTGCGGATCCTTTGACGCCTCGGGACTACTCTTTTCCTGTGGCTTGATGGTGGAGCGGATCACCATGATCTGATTGAGCAGGTCGAACCAAAATGGAGCGCCCAGGGTCATCGCGATCGCGGTCAGAAACCATCCCGTCAACACAATGAGCAAACGAGATTTGGAAAACTGCTGCGAAGAAGTCGCTCCTTCCGTTCTAGACTCCATCCATGGGTACTTCGCTGGATTCCAGCCTATCGGCAACGAAAGCGATTCAAGAGCCGACAAGTCGTCGGATGCCCTGGGCGTAATCGCGCCCTGTGTCCTGGCGTACTGCTCCGCCGCTGCCACGGAATACGAGCGCAGCGCCGGGCTGATCCACAGCGTCCGGCCGATCGCGATCGAATCGACGTTCAGCCCTACAGCAATCACTATGCCAATTACAAACAGAACAAATTGAGTCTTTCGCTTATACCAGCCGGCGGCACGGTCCATCCCGTCGTCAAACCATGCCTCAAGGGATCGCCGCGTCGCTGCCATATCGCCGCCCGCCTGTTTCACCAGCGTGCAAATTGCCTGCTTCGCCTTGCTGTCCGGCAGCTTTTCCAGTTCGGCAAGCATTCCAGCGAGATTATTGGGGTTTCCGCCGACGGTTGCCGTGGTCTGGGGAAACAACACATCGAGCAGCGCACTGGAGAACGTACGGGACGGGATGTAGGAAGGGAGGTTCGTTCCGAGACGGCTCAGCAGTCCGGTCAGCTGCTCGCTCGCAGTACTTCGATAGAGGCTCTGCACAAGGCCATGGTCATAAATCGCTTCCGTCAGCGTGATCGCCGGGACGACACCACCCTTGCCGTCCTCTCCACCTTTTGACTTCAGTCCGTCCGTGAATAGGCACTGTATCCCCTTTTCCAAGTTTTTTGCCCGTGAGCCAAAGATTGATGCAATTGCCTCATTAAAGGCCGTGCAGAACAAACTCAGCAATAGGTAGATGAACGCCATTCCGATGGCGACTTCCAGCGTTGTGGAATTGAACATGAAATGATCTCCCTGCAAAATGCGATAGGTAGTCGGCCCAATCTTTCTTCAGCGTGATGGATCAACTGGCGTGCTGTGCTGCTCCGTTGCTTGCAGGTGCCCATGGCGCAAACGCATTTCGCACACCGCGTAAACTCGACTCCAGGCCGGGAAAATGTCTCAACAAAACCGTACTCATCGTGTTGTCGCGAATCCAGTTCATGCCAGCCTTGCTATACACCTCTTCCGTGAAATCGGTGGTGAAGAATCGGTCGCTGTTCAAACGTCGCGATGCCATCAGCACAAAGATGCGGAAGGCCGTATCACTGAAGCCAAATCCCTTCGGCGGAGTCTCGGCGAACAAGCCGACGATGAGGTCGACCCGGTCGATATCGCCGTCGTATACACGGCGAATCTCCTCGCGCCAGATGGGATTATCCGTAAGCTCCTCGAACGTCCGCACCGGCCGCAGATGAAGCATCTCGCGAAACCTGGTGTAGCGAGGAACGCCCAGTTCGCGGCAACGCATAATGTCGTGCGCAGCCAAATCGATCAGGACCCCATCGGGACGCGTGAACTGCTGCAGCGCTCTGGGATAGTTGTGTAGAGTCACTGCTCCTGGATGCATCTGGCCAAACGAATAAAACAGATCGGTCATCGTGATCGCATTGCAGATGTTCTGTGCATCGTCGCCTGCGATCCCCTGAAATCCAATCTGCTGCAATTGACGGCCATCTTGTGCCGACCAGAACGTGATGTCATCGGGAATCAGTGGGTGCATGCGATACACCGCCACGAATTCTTCGGTGAGTGTGTATGGAACGCCAAAGTGGTCGGTTTCGGATCCGGGAATGCCACTCAGTAGTTCGCTTCCGCTGAGCCTTCCAAACAAATTTTTGATGTGCTCGCCGGCCAGCCCCCACCAGTTTGCGCGCATTCCGATCTGCAACACTGGGTGGCCAAGGATTGCGGTTGTCCACTCGACGGTGTGAATCTTGGCAATCAGCGCTGCGTTCACCAGCCTCGCATGTTCGAAGAGATCGTCATCGTTCCACTCGGGATAAGCCGTCTTGAGCGCATCGCAGATCGCATTGTGTTCCAGCGTGAACAATGTGAACAGCATCTCCAGCCCGACCCACCATCCCGCCAGCGAAGCACTCTGCAACTGTACCAGCGCCTGCGCGTCGGGGTGAACGAGATGGTCCTTGCCCAGTTTGATCTTCCCGTCGACGCCTGCCCTCGCATTGTTTCTGTAAGCCACGGTGCTTCCGTACAGCTGCGAACCGTCCCACCAGTGCGTTTCGGTGTTGACGTGCGTCGCCGGCTTCCCGTCGTCGGCGGCGGCGGGACGGGTAGGATCGGGCATCACCCGAAGCACCTTCATGTCCGGCTGAGGCCACGTGTCGTTCTCGGCCAGAGGAATCATCCACGGATCGGCTTTTACGGACTGCCCGTGACTGAACCAGTCGCGGATCTGAAATTGCAGCCAGCTTGCAGCAAGCAAGTTCAGAGTCGTGGCCGGCGTGAAGCTCTCCCGCGTCATCAGCTCTCGACTCACCACCCTGGGACTGGGAGTCATCACAGCCGGCATAGGCTCCTGCCATGTCATCGGGAGCGGAGCATTGCGGCCAAACCGCGTCCCCGCGCTGCCCATAAACGGGCACTTCAGATCATTCGAGGTGCCGTCCGCTGTGCGCCATACTTCCACGTTCTCGTGCGCCGGCACCGGGTTGTTCTCAGTAACCTGGGGTACGCCGGTGTCGTAGAGATTCTTCGCCCGTAGTGTATTGCGAATACCCACCAGCTCGACCAGCCCGCCGACGGTCGGCAGTCTGCTCCAGCCCGCCTGATTATCAACCTTGGTACAAGCGGTATCGAAGAAGTCCCCAAGGGCGCGTTTGACATCAGAACGTCGCAGCACCTTTACTAACAGCGCTGCGATCCCAACCCCCGCGCCAATCCATGCAAGGGCTTTCAGTGATTTGGTATTCATGGGATCACCTCGTGTGAGCGGTGTCTGGAATTCTAACCCCGCGGAGCTTTTTCCGTCGCCTCGGCCCCAGGCAAATAGGCCTGAACGGAAGACCGCATCAGCCGATCAGCGTTCAGTCAACATTGGAAATCATCTCATTACGATTAACCCGTACTATGCCTTTACTTATGAAGACAGCTCCAGGGTGGAAGTCAGCGCGCGATTCCATTACCTGTGGAGTCCCGTGAACTCGGATACATTTGTGGGCCTCGGCATCAAGAACCTGCAGCCAGGGAGGTGAGCGTGTTTGACCCGGGAATGGTTGCGCCGCTGCTGTCCTTTAGCGTGTTGGAAACGTATACGTCGGGGAACTCTTCCAGTAGGAATCCCGCGCCAGCAAAACCGTCTTCGAAGTTGGTGTCGCCCCAAATTGGCAGATGGCAGTTGCACCTGCGCTGTCAATGGAGCGCTTGCAATAATGCTCGCGACGACAGTCCAGATTGCAAAGGCAGCCTTCGCTAGGACGGGGGGATTACGCTACGACGGCGCTCGATCCGAGTGACGATTGCACCTTCTGGTATGTCGGCGACTACCTGAAAGCCGGCGAGGATCGGTATTCCACCCGCATCGGCGCATTGCGACTGCTGGGCTGTATTACCGCAAGCAAACGTTGAACTTCCAGGTTCTGCATCGGACGAGGGCGACCTGGCCGCAGACCATGGGCTCGGTTCCTCGGAAACGGGTGGTTCCATCGCTTTGTCGATGGAAAACGGCAGTCTCAGCGCGGCGGCAAACAGGAGAGCATGGAGTCCGCAGAGAAGAACAAAGGCCGCGGTAAATGCGCCGGAGAGGCCAGAGCTGGACTGTGCCATCCCCATCCTCCATCCCAGAAAGGTTGCGCAGAGGGTAGTCAGAGTCGGCCCGCCGAGACGCTGCACAATATTGAGCGAGGTTGTCGCCATTGGCAGGTCCTGTTTCCTCACAGAAGCGTACGCGGCCGAGATGGAGGGAATGCCGACCGCGCTGAGGCCTATCCCACGCGCAAAGAGAGCACCTGCGAGCACGGTCACTACAAGTCCGTGACTGGCCAGATAGAGAAATGGCAGCGTGGCTGCGAAGGCCAGAAATGCGCCTCCAGCCGATACCTTTCGTATCCCGAACCGCTGCGTCAGGGCTCCTATCCATGGATAGGAACAGATCATCCCCACTCCAAGAGGAGCCAGCAACCAGCCCGTTGCACTCGGTGATTGGCCACAGGCGCGGATGAGATAGATCGGAATCAGCATCTGGCCCGCGAACGAGATTCCGTTCGACATAAACTGCGTGGTGGCGGACGCAGAGAAGGTTTTTCTCTTGAATAGCTGAAGATCGATGAGCGCCTTGTCCCCTTTTCGAATGGCCATCCTGAAGAAGGCCGCAAGCAGAACGATGGAAATCAGAAGAGTCGTAAGTCCGGTGCGCTCGCCCAGATGATCCGATCCGTACAGGAAGAGCACGAGTCCGGGAGAGAGAAGAGCCAGGCCGGGCAGATCAAGTTCTCTTGACCTGATCTCTTCACCGTCCTTGGGCAGAAAGAGAGCCGCCAGTACGATTGCCAATACACCGACCGGCAGATTGACCAGGAAGAGCCAGCGCCAGGAGGCGTGTTGCAGAATGGCGCCGGCGATGACCGGGCCAAGGATTGGCCCCATCAGGATTGGCACAGCCGCGTAGCCCATGATGCGCGCCATATGCTTTCCGGCAGCACGCGCCATCATCATCTGCGTCATCGGAGCCATCAGGCCGCCGCTCATGCCCTGGAGGACGCGAAATGCGATCAACGAATTCGCCGACCAGGCCAAGCCGCATAAGGCAGAGGCGAGCGTGAAGGTGGAGAAGCACCAGAGGTAGAGAGATTTGGCTCCAATGCGCTCCACCAGCCAGCCGTTGAGCGGGAGCATAAGAGCGAGTGCCAGAAGATAGCCGCTGGTGACCCATTGAATCGCCGTGAGGCTGCTGTGCAGATCCACGGCGAGACTGGAGAGCGATACGTTGACGATGGTCGCATCGAGCTGCGCGAGAAAAGAGCCGAGTACCGCGACGGCCGTGATCTTCCAGACCAATGGGTGGAGCCCGCCGGATTCGCTGGAGGACTTAGGCAAGGGCGGCCAGAACCTCATCGGTGGTACGGACGCGCGTGAGACGCGGGAAGATATGTTCAAAGGCGAAGCGATGATGCTCGGCGTTCTGGCTGGAGCAGGCATCTTCGATGAGCACAAAGGCAAAGCCGAGGCCAGTACCCTGACGCGCGGTGGACTCGACGCCTGCATTGGTGGAGATGCCTGTGAGGACGACCGTGTCGATGCCGCGGGATTTGAGCTGCTGTTCCAGGTCGGTTCCGGCGAAGGCGCCCCAATGCCGCTTGGTGACGAGGATGTCGCCGGGCTGAAAGCCAGCAGCCGGAGCGATCTCGGAGGCGATAGCGGGCAGCGGCTTGTCGCCCAGGTTGTGCGGTTGGTCGACCGGAAGCTTCATGAAGTCGTTCATATCAACGCGAACGTAGACCACGGGAGCGCCCTGACCGCGGAAAGCCTCGGCAAGTTTTTTGGAGTTTTCGACGACCTGTGCCGCCGTATGAGGCACGGGGTTCATGCCGACGATGGCATTCTGCAGGTCGATCAGGACGAGTGCGGTCTTTTGGGGGTCGAGTTGGAGTTCTGCCATGGTTCCTCGTTGTTGAAAATATTTGAAAATCGAGGGTATCCTCGAGTTTTCTGAATCTATAATATGAGGATGCCCTCGATTTCGTCAAGTCCCGTTCGGGTCGCACCGCAGCAGGAACGTTCGACGCGCCGGCTGGCCGGTTTTCTGGACGCAGCCGCGGAACTCTTTGCCGAAGTCGGCTACGAAGCAGCGACGATGACGGCGGTCGCGGAGCGAAGCGGGTCTTCCATTGGCGCGCTCTACAACTACTTTCCGGATAAACAGTCCATCGCGTTCACGCTGGCGAATCAGTATTCCCAGGAACTGGAGGCGCATTGGAAGCCGTTGATGGAGCAGGCGGAGATACTGACCCATGCGGAGTTCGCCGATCTGTTCATCGAGCGCATCACCCAATTCGTCCAGAAACGCCCCGCTTATCTGAGCCTGTTGGCCGCGCCAATCCGCTTTCGCCGCGATCCTGCAGCCCGGAAGGCTTCACGAACCGCAATAGCAAACGCCTTTCAGGCAAAGAATCCCTCGCTTTCAAAGGAACAGTCTCTGCTTGCTGCAAACCTGTCTCTCCAGATAGTCAGAGGCATGATGACACTGTATGGGGAAGCAGATCCCAAAGGGAAAGTCCTCGTTGTGGCTGAGTTTAAGAAGTTGCTGACGTTATATCTGAGAGGCGTCTTGTCCGAAGACGAAGCGTCGGCCAGATAGAGCCCAATTCCTGCATTTGATTGCAGCCGTTGCATGGGTGCATACAGTTTGGTCTCGATAGCCGACAAGTGTTCCCCTAATCCGGCCCAGATCTCGGCTGATGCCAACAGGCCGTATCACATTTCCAGGGTTGAGCCGTAATGGCGATCTCGCAACGGTGAGCCCGATCCGAACCCAGAAACGAAGCAGTTCAGCTTCTCGTTTTGGCGCTTCAGAGAACGCTGACCAACCGCACAATGGCATCCGCCTGGCCCCCCACTGTTAGCAGTTCATTGACTGAGGGGGAAACAGGAAAGCCGCTGGCGGCGTCAGACTCGGCCGAGGTCCCAGTAGCCTGCCAACGGCAGTCCTCGGCGCAAACGCTCGTGAGTCATCCACCAGGTCTGGACCAGAGGTGGAGTTCAACTCGCGATAACAGGGCTTAGCGCCCTGCGCAAGGATCGCGTGTGGTGGTTACTGCGACAGTCTCAGCAACAGGACGCCGTAGGATGGGATCTGAGCAGTGATTGTCGAGTCGATTTTGCCGAGGTCCTTGTTGAGCCACAGATCCTTCGCCTTGGCTCCGCCGGGCAAACCCAGGGTGCTCAGATCGACGTGCGCGGTGAGCGGCAGTTGATGGCGATTGAAAATGCCGACCGCCTTGGAGCCGTCGGCGAGCGGTTTGGCCCAGACTTCGATGGGGCCTTCCTCGCTGACACGATCGCCTTGTTTGCCGGCCGCGTCCTGGTCCACGGCGATCACGTCGTGGTTGGTCAGGATGGCGACGGTTTCCGGGGTCATGGTGGAGAGGTCGTTGCCGGCGAGCAGCGGCGCGGCGAGGAGGGCCCAGAGGCTCATGTGAGTGCGGTATTCGTCGGCGTTCATGCCGCCGTTGCCGACTTCAAGCATGTCGGGATCGTTCCAGTGGCCGGGGCCGGCGAAGCGCGCGAGGCCGGCTTGGCGGAATCCGATTTCCTCCATGCTGGCGTACTTGTCGGAGATGTCTCCGGTGGTGCGCCAGAGGTTGCCACCGACGGAGGCGCCCCACTCCCACACGGCGTCGTTGCCGTATTGGCAGAGGCTGTAGACGATGGGTCGGCCGGTGCTGCGGAGAGCGGCCTCCATCTTTTTGTATGCGTCAACCATGATCTGGTGGGCTGCTTCGGGCGTGGGGGCGGCCTTCATCTGATCGCGCAGGCCGCAGAGATCGTACTTCAGGTAGTCGATGCCCCAGGCGGCATAGGTCTGCGCGTCCTGTACCTCGTGGCCGTAGCTGCCTTCATACTTTGCGCAGGTTTTCGGTCCGGGGGAGGAGTAGATGCCGAGCTTGAGTCCCTTGCTGTGAACGAAGTCGGCGAGGGCTTTCATGTCGGGGAATTTGCTGTTGGCCTGGATGTTGCCCTGCGCGTCGCGGTCGCCTTCCCAAGTGTCGTCGATGTTGATGTAGGTGTAGCCGGCGTCGCGCATGCCGCTGGAGACCATGGCGTCGGCCTGTGCGCGGATTGTGGCGTCGTCGACCTTGGCTTTGAAATGGTTCCAACTATTCCAGCCCATGGGGGGACGGGCCGCGAGGGTTTCCTGCGCGGGTGCAGAGTAGCTGAGAGTAAGCCACGAAGAAAGCAAAAGAATATAGGAGACTCGGGTGCTTGGGAACTTCATAAAAGAATTACTCCTACGGTTTGGCGCGGGCGAGTTATCGCCAGAAAATGAGGACACAAGCGGGGTTACTCGACCAATGCATCCGGTGGATCGCCGGGCTCATACTCTTTGGTATGCGCCCGGCCGGCCTACAGATAACTGAGTCGCGTCCTAACGTCAGAACTCGATACGCAGAGCGAGTTGCATGTAACGGGGATTCTGAGCGCTGCTCATCTGTCCGAAATTCGTTGCAGTCTGCGGATTTGTGCTGGGGTTCTGGATCGCATTCTGGTACGTCGCGGTTGCATTTACGCCGTTGAACTGAGTGTGGTTGAACGTGTTATAGGTTTCCACGCGTAGCTGGACTGTGGCTTTATTCTCCGCCAGCGGCCAGTTTTTGAAAAGAGCGGTATCGAAATTTCCATTACCGGGTAGGAACGCATTTACTTTCGGAGACCACACTCCGCTTCCTGTGGACACCTGGGTGCCCGCAGGGTTGGCGGCGGTGCCGATGGTGCCTGCGATCGGAGCTTCTACGCAACTGGTGTTGAACCAGGAGCTGAACGTATGGGGTGCGCCACGCATGGGATCGCAGGTAAGAACGGCGCGGGCGCCGTCGCCGCCGCCGGTGATGTTGGTGGAGGTTTTCACCGAGTACGTTATCTGGATGGGTGCGCCGCTGAGGTAGGAAGCGATTCCAGAGATTTGCCAGCCGTCTAGAACCCCGCGAGTGGCAAAGTTATTCCACACGCGGCTCGCCCTGGGCAGACTCCACAGATAATTTACAACCAGGTTGTGCTTGATGTCGTAACCTGCTGGGCCATAGCTCCAGGCGCGCAGTGATTGGTATTGGGGAGCAGTGAAGTTGTAGGCTTCCGTGCAGCTTGAGGTCGAACAGGTACCGTAATCCATCGACTTCGAGTAGGTGTACGCGGCGCCGAATTCGAGGCCGTTATGGAAGCGGCGAGTCGCTCGCATCTGCAGGGCGTTGTAGTTGGCGGTAAGGTTGAATATTTGCGAGTTGATAGAGCCTAGGCCAGGATAGGGCCGGAAGAAGTTATCTGGAAGGGTGCCACCCGAAAACTGGTGGGAGAACAGATACTCCGCTCCGTAGGGAACTTCGTTTATCGGGTAATACGCGGAAGCATGCTTGGTGAAAGTGCCGACGTAGGCTACGTCCAGAACGACACCAGCAGGCAACTCATGCTGCACGCCCAGGCTGGCTTCTTCGGTGTATAACTGCGGTGAATGCAGGGGGAGTGCGTGGCCGATGCCGAAGGGGCCATTCAGGCTGCTTGCGCCCGCTGACGCGTAATAGCCGGAAGAAGCGGGGTTAACGTTGGAGTAGTACTGCGTGGGTCCGTTGGTGGTGGGGGCGTTGTTGGCCAGATCGCCTTCCTGTCCGGAGCGGGCGCGGGTGTTGTAGTACATGCCGAAGCCGCCACGGATTACGGTCTTGGGAGTTGTGGAGTAGGCGAATCCTACGCGGGGCGCCCACAGCAATCCATTGCCGTACGTCGTTCCCTGGGGGTAGCCCGGTGTGTTGACATAGAGGATCCCGTTGTTGATGTTTCCAGTATTGGGCACAAGCAGACCGGCGTAAGCCTTGGGATAGGTCGATATCCCGGTGGTCGGGTCGACGGCGTTGGCGCCGTTTGCAGTGTATTGATAGAGGGTTGGTGCCTGAGCGGGGTTGTAGAGGCTGGGAACGAAGTTGTTTCCGAAGGCGAGTCGCTGCGCCATGGCCCACGAGTTACGAATTCCAAGATCGAGAACCAGCTTGTTGTTGACCTTCCATGTGTCCTGCTCGTACCACTCCAGCGTGTTGGTGCGGGGGAGATAGTTGAGCAGGGCGGTGTCCTGGGTGTAGGTGTTGAGGTTGCCCAGAAGGGCGTTCGAGTAGCCCCAGTTACTCTCGTTAGGGTTGCTGGAGTTCACGCTGGTGTTAAAGGTCCCGACCCGGTTATGGTTCGGCTGCAGGTAGGAGTCGGTTTGTGCGTCGACGCCAAACTTGAAGGTATGGTTGCCCCAGATTTTGGTTACATTGTCGGTGGCGCTGTACGCTCGGACCTGGTCTGCCATCGGGAAGCGTGAGTCCCATCCGAAGTTGGCGGTGTTGGTGGGTCCGAAGCTGGTGGCAGGAAAAAGGTTGAGCGGATTGACGCCGGAGTAGAGAGAAGGGAGATTGAATCCTGACGAACTAAGGGTCACTTTGGCGAGATCGGAGGGACTGTAGAGCTGGGTCTCGCTCCATCCGGAGGTTCCGATGTTGAACTCATTCACAAGCGTCGGAGTGAACGTGTAGATGACATTGGCGACGAAGTTGGGGTTGGTGGTCTTGTAGTTGACTCGCATCAGCCAGGCCATGGAGTTAGCGGGCGAACTATAATCGTTGTCATTGACCGTCTCCAGATCGCCGCGGAAGAACATATGCAGCCGCTGGGTCGGGAAGTAGTCGATGCGGAAGATCTCCTGGTTTACCGGCTTTTGAGCGGAGTAGTTAGTCTGGTAGTTGTAGTTGTTCTGGGTGAGAGTCAGGTTGTTGACTGCGTAGCTCGGATTTGCGCCGAGGGTATTGTCGTACATCACCTGCATCAGCTTCTGCATCTGGGCATTGATCCGGCCGGGCGGGATGATGTTGCCGGGGAAGCAGCCAGCGCCTCCCTTCGAGGAACTGCAGGCACTGGTCGAAAGCGGATCCTTGATGTAGACAAGGCCGGGGGTCGCTGATCCCTGGGCATAGGTCTGCGAGAAGTCGCCGTTGATCTGCGCCTGAGTAGGAATCGTGTAGTTTTTCAGGCCGTCCGGGGAGGTCGTGGGGTCGTCTTCGATAGAGACGAAGAAGAACAGCTTGTCCCTGCCCTGGTTGAAGTGACCGGGCCAATAGACCGGGCCGCCCACCGTACCGCCTGCGGTGTTGTAACGGTAGCGCGGCCGCGGCTGATTGTTGAGGAACTTGTTGAAGTATGCGTTCGCGTTCAGATCCTCGTTACGGAAGTAGTAATAGAGGCCGCCGTGAAATTGATTGGTGCCGCTCTTGGTGACGAAGTTGAAGTTGCCGCCGGCGGTCTTGCCGTACTGCGCCTGATAGTTGGAGCCCATCAGCGTCACTTCTTGGATGGCGTCGAGGTTGATCGGCGTGTCCAGGGTGGATAAGCCGCGCGTGTTTCCGACGACGCCGTCGATGGTGGCGGAGTTGTATTCGCTGTTGACGCCATTGACGGTCGGGGTTCCGGAAGTGCCGAGGCTCGAGCCGCCTTCGCCACCGACTACGCCGGGCATGGTGCGGACCAGGGCCATGGCATCGCGCCCGATTGCGAGTAGGTTATCTAGTTGCTTGGTGTCGAGGCTGCCGGAGCGTTCGGAACTAGTGGTCTGGAGCGGCGTGATGGCCGCCGAGACAGTGACGCTTTCAGTGACCGCACCGACATGAAGCACGAGGGTTCCGGTGGAGAGGTTTTGCGAGGCGCTAAGGACGAGATTGACCTGTCGCAACTCCTTGTATCCGTTGCCGTGAACGACGACAGTGAAGGTGCCCGGCTGTGTGTCGGGGAAGATGAAATCGCCATTGCCGTTGGTGTGGGTGTCGACGGTGACGTTGGTTTCCTGGTTGATCAGGCTGACGTCAGCATTGGGCACGACGCCGTCACTCTGGTCCACGACGTGGCCGCGAATTGCTGCGCTGGACGTTTGTGTCCGCGCCGGAACAGCGAAACACCCTAGTAAAGCGACAACTGCGACCAGCCTCGAAATAGATTTCATGTTCAGCCTCCTCGTTCCTTACTTCCTCTTTGCCTCAATCCAACGAACGGATTTGACGTGGATACGTATACATTTTGGCGAAAAGTGGCCTGATGCTTTGGGCCCCATCGCTCCGGTGCGTTGCAGCGCAAACCCGCCACATCGATCGGTTTTCCCCTGGTTTGTGAATCGAATTCTGCGATTATCGGGTTCGACGCATAGTTTTAGGCATATCGACCAACAGTTGTCAATGCAAAAGTTGAAATCCAGTTTTACGTAATGAAAATGAATAATTGTAGCCAAAGGGGAGCACCTGAGCCCATTTCCCGGCTCCCAACCGATGGCGTTCGGGTGGATATTACCCGCGCTTTGGGGCGGGGACCGTTGTACCGCGAACGACCAGCGAAGTTTTGACGGTGTAGCTGTTGCCGTCGGCATGCGGATCTTTCGCAGACGACTCGGCCGCGGCCGCGAATTTCTCTGCCATCTCGTGACGGAGCAGGCGGATGGTGGTGAGCGGCGGATCGAAGATGTCGCATCGTTCGATATCGTCGAAGCCGATGATGGAGAGGTTCCGCGGCGCGGCCAGTCCATGGCGATGCGGAGCGAGCGGCGTGGCCAGTCCATGGCGATGCGGAGCGAGCGACGCCCCCATCGCCGTGAGATCGTTTGCGCGGCAATGGCTTGTTATTTGCGAATTGTATACGGGTACATGTAAGGTGCTCACCATGGTGATACAACACCCTCAGGATATGCTCATGCGCGCTCTACCCTCCTCTTCGTGCTGCTTGGTTCTTGGCGCGGCCTTACTCGCTACACCTTGTTTTGCGCAGATTCACGTTTCGCCCACCGGCAATGATGCCAATGCCGGCACACAGGCGCGCCCCGTGCTGACGCTACAACATGCGGTTGCACTGGCACGCGGCCAGGAGGCGAGCATGGCCGGGGATGTGACGATCGAGCTTGCCGGCGGGACTTACAGGCTGGCGCAACCGCTCGCGCTGACGCCGGAGGACTCGGGCAGGAATGGCCACAACCTGATCTTCGCGGCACAGGCCGGAGCGCATCCCATTGTGAGTGGGGGTATGCAGATCAGCGACTGGAAGAAGGTGGATGGCGCAAAGAATATCTGGGCTGCATCCGTTCCTGCGACGGTCACTGCTTCGCGGCAGCTTTATGTGGATGGTGTGCGGGCGACGCGCACGCGTGGGCGGTTGCCCGTCGACGTCACCATGACGGCGACCGGATATACAGCGGCCGACGCGACGATGGCCGGGTGGAAGCATCCTTCGGAACTTGAGTTTGTGTACACCGGGGGCAATGGGCTGTGGTCAGAGCCGAGCGTGGGCCTGGGCTCGTGGACTGAGCCGCGCTGCCCGGTCGCGAGCATCGAAGGCACGACGATTACTATGGTGCAGCCCTGCTGGGACAACTCCACGCGGCGCGTCATGCTCCCGCCGGGACCGTTCAAGCGCACTGCGAATCTTGTGGGGCCTGCCAGCGCTGGGAAGGCGCCGACGTATGTTGAGAACGCGTATGAGCTGCTGGGCACTCCGGGACAATTCTACCTCGATCATGGCGCGTCCACGGTTTATTACGTTCCGCGGCCGGGCGAAGATATGACCAAGGCGGATGTTGAACTGCCGGTGCTCGAGAGTCTGGTCGAGGTGAGTGGAACGGCTGCGAACCCTGCACACAACATCGTCTTCTCCGGGTTGCAGTTCTCTTATGCGACGTGGCTCGCGCCCAATGGTCCGGAAGGGTTCTCTGAGATTCAGGCGGGCTACCAGGTGACGGGGCCGGAGGGATATTCGAAGCAGGCGCTGTGCACATTGGTGCCGGGCGGTGCATGCCCGTATGGCGCTTGGACAAAGGAGTCGGCGAACATTGAGTTCAATTTCGCGCACAATATCAGGTTTGTGCGCGATGCGTTCGTGCATCTTGGGGCAGCGGGGCTCGACCTGGGTGAGGGCGCGCAGAATGATGTGGTCGAAGGCTCGGTGTTCACCGATATCTCGGGGAATGGCCTGGAACTCGCGGGCGTGGATAAACCGCTTGCACCCGATGCTGAGTTCGCGAGCGACAACAAGATCGACAACAATTTGTTCGAGGACGTGGGCGCGGAGTTCCGCGGAGGCATCGGCATTGTGATTGGCTATGCGCGGCATACTCTGGTCACGCATAACCAGATCGACCATGTTCCGTATGCATCGATGTCGATCGGGTGGGGCGGATGGCCGGACAAAATTCAGATGGCCGGCCAGGCCAATCGCTCAACGGGCAACGTCATCTCGAACAATCTGATCCACGACTTGATGTTGGTGCTCTCCGATGGCGGCGGCATTTACACGCAGGGGCGCACGGGCGAGACGCTTGCGGACGGTGAGCAGGTGAACGGCAACGTTATCTACGACCAATTCAGTTCCGGGCACGCGATCTACACGGACAACGGCTCGTCGATGATCACAGTGAATGGGAACGTGATGTTCCACACCGACCACGACAACTGGGGCAGCCGGCACCGCGACTGGTACGACGGGCACGACGGAAAGAACTACGATCCGCTGCTGATTGAGAACAACTACTGGCAGCAGGGCGACGCCGACTCCTCCAAGGAGAGTGTCACCGAGCAAGGCAATCACCTGATCAACTCGCTGGCCGAGGTACCTGCCGACGTGCTGCACAATGCGGGCCTTGAGGCGGCGTTCCGCGAGATTCCTGCGGAACGTTTTGCGAAGGCGGCGCCGCCTGAGCCCCCGAGCCGCGTGGCTGCGTGGGCGGGAAACGGCATGGCGTACGTTACGTGGAGCCCATCGATCTACCAGGGTGGATCGCCGGTTGAGTCGTACACGGTGCGATCGTCCGCGGGAGCAGAGGCGCACATCTCGGCAGAGGAATTTCGCAAAGACGCTTACGTGAAGGTGGGCGGGCTCGTGAATGGTCAGCCACTGACGTTCACCGTCGCGGCGGTCAATCGCAGTGGAGCGGGCGTAGGTTCCATGCCCTCGCATGCGGTCACTCCGCAGGAGCGAACGATTGAGGTTCCGACAGCGCCGCAGAACGTCAGCGTGCATGTGGGCAAGGGCGCTGCAAGTATTCACTTCCAGTTGCCGGCTAAGGCTGCGGGCGAAGAAGCTCCGGTGTTGGCGTACGCTGTGACGGTGAGTCCGGGTGGACGCAAAGTGATGTTCACCGGGCGCAACATCGTTGTGCTCGAGGGGACGCACTCAACCTTCAACGTGGTCGACGGACTGACCTCGGGTGCGTCCTGCAGCTTCAGTGTTGCAGCGGTGAATGCGGCCGGCGAAGGAACACCGACGGTCGTCGGGCCGGTAACGATCCCTTAGTTGGAGTGGGGCGTCAGCGGGTGGTAAGGAGATCTCCGTCGGTGGGATCGAGTTCGATGGTGATGTCTTTGTACTCATCGAAGAGGCCGGCGTTGTGCATCTGCCAAGCCATCGGGCCAACTTTACCTGCGGTCGGGTCGTTGAAGTTGAGTACTCCGATGGCCTTGCTCCCGGGCGGTTGCGCGACGGCCATCCGGGCTGTTCCCATCGCGGCGTCGGCCAGGATTTCGACGCGACTCCAGGCGTGGACATCGAACTGCCCCTTGGTGACAGCCGTAAACTCAGGGCCTCCGGCGGTGTTCATTCCCGGGCGGTAGTCCCAGTGGCCGCCGTTGGGGACCTGGAACTGGATGCCGCCGAGGGCGTCGAGCGGCTTGTCGTCGCCGGACGGACGAGTGCAGAAGATAAGCACGCATGCTTGGTGGTCAGGGGCTCCGCTGACGTGGCGCATGGTAAACATCAGGCGGTAGCGGCTGTAGTCCTTCGCGGTGTAGAGGACGCCGCGGCCGGAGCCGGTGCTGGCCATGACGCCGTCCTTCACAACCCATCCGCTAGACGAGCTCTTTGCGAGATCACTCGAGTAGGCATCTTCAAGGAGCAGCTTGTTGAGCTGTGCCACTTGCTGACCGTGGAGAGGATGGTTCAGCAACTCCGTTGTGGAGGGCCGCAGCGAAACGCTGCTGAAGCGGGTCGGGTCGTAGATGGATGGCCCAGAGATGACCTGATTCAGATTCTTCACCAGCGCGGAGATTACGGTTTTGGCGTTAGCGTCCGATGCGGAGTACGAAGTCATCTGCACCTTCAACGTGTCATCCCATTGAGTACGTAGGAATACCGAGAGAGGTTGCCTGCCGGTGGCGAGTTCGTGGACGAAGGAGGTCGAATCAGTAACCTGCGCGCTGGAAAGGGAGGTGGCGTTGTTCTCGATCTGACTCCAGCCATCGAGCGTCTTGCCGTCGAAGAGAGAAATCGGCGTAGACGCGGCCTCCAACTTACGCGGGGAGATGGCGAAGCCGGCGGCAACCATGCCAGTCAGCCTGACAAACGTGCGCCGGTTCAATGAATTTGTTTCGGAGGACATGGTGTTCGCTCTCCAGGTGGGTCCGCTCCTAGGTTACATTGCGCAATTTGACGGCACTTTCTGTTGCACCGCTCTTGAACGCAACCGGCGAGGATGCTCGGGAGAGGTCCCCGCCCTCGACGATGATTCCTTGGTTGGCCGAGCCTTCGAGTTGGAGGAAGACCGAGGAGGGTGTGAGCACGCGGGTGCCGCTCAGGTAGGTCTGCTTCGTGTCGATGAAGCGCAGGATAGACTCCGCCGCAGTGTTGCCCTGCACGCTGAAGCCGTTCATAGCGACGTCTTCCGTATGGTCCAGGATCAGGGCGGGGCGCAGGTCGGGAGTGGCAACCTGGAACCGCACGTTCTGCAGGGTGATGCCGCGCACGTTGCGCGCGTAGAGCCCGTAGGCGGGCATCGGGCCGAGGCGGAAATACTCGCCGAAGGTCTGCGGGATATCCCGCCGGGCCGCATCCTCGGCTGTGCCTCCGCCGCCGAAGGTGAGGTGGATGTTGTCGAAGGAGATGTTTTCCAGGACAGAGTCGTTGACGGAATTCAGCACGATGCAGGAGTGAGTCTCGCCGGGGTTGTAGCCGCTGGTCACGGAGGCTTCGGAGAGTTGCGCGGGATTCGTCGTCACCGTTCCGTGGATGTTGGTGAAGGAAATGTTGCGCGCGATCACAGGGGTCTTGTCGTCGGGCGGTGGAAGGTGGCCGCCGACGCTGATGCTGATGGGCCCGGTTACATCCTGCAACACCAGGTTGGAGAACGATATGTTTTCGAAGACTGAGCCGGGATCTCCCTGGAATTTCATTGGGCAGCCATCGACCTCGTACAGCAGGCAGTTGGAGATGGCGATGTCCTGCACGTGGCCGCCGCCGAAACGAAACACCGACCAGCGTGTGCTGAAGGAGGAGTTGGTGATGGTGATGAACTGGCACGATCCAAACATGGCGCACGCATCGTCCTGCGACTTCACGATGCAGTTGCTGACGGTGACGTGCTGGGCGCTGATGAAGTGGAAGCCGTCGTTGTTGCCGTTGACGCGGTTGTGGATGTAGATGTCATCCAGGTGAATGCGCTTGCTCTCGATAATGCGGATGCTGTGATAGGCGCAGTCCAACAGGGAGATGTTGCGCACGGCAAAGTCCTCACACTGATAGACGAGGACGTGGTAGGGGCGCTTATTGCCGCCGATGCCGCTGGGTGGTGGCGTGCCGCGGACGGCCGAGTGAAACTGGGCACCCTGGCCATCGATGGTGCCGGGACCTTCGATAGCGACGTTCTTCGTCTTGACCGCGAAGAGCAACGCCCAGTTGCCGTCGTTCAGCGTGGTGTCGCCGTGCAGCGGGATGGCATCGACCGCGTGATACTGCTTGCCGTCCGCGCTTCCGAGCAATTTTCCCGAGGCCGCGATGTGGAGGGTTACGTTGGACTTCAGCTCGGTCGTGCCGATGACAAAGGTGCCGGCGGGCACGAGCACAGTGCCACCTCCATCGCGAGTGCAGGCGTCGATGGCAGCTTGCAATGCGGCGGTATCGACGGTGGTGCCGTCGCCCTTCGCACCGAAGGTCCGGATGTTGTAGGTCCGCGTGCCCAGGTCATCGCTGTTGGTTGCGGCCTTCGCGGGTGCGGCCGCTCTCGCTTGTTGCTCGGCCAGTCCTGGGCCGAGAAGTGCTGCGGCAGTTGGCAGTGCCAGCTTTCCCAGGCACTCACGCCGGGACAAGGTAACGCCTTCGCTGATTGTATCCAGTTGTCTTTTCAAGTTAGGCCTCTTTTTCACAAACCAGAACTGGCGACTACGGCGCGACCGTGGTTTCCGGGTTGCCGGTTATAGCTTCTTTTGTTCGACGCTTTCGAGTTGTGTGTCCGGAACGTTGCGCGACGCGGTCACCTTGAAATCGGCGACCTTGTTGAGCGCGAAAACTGGTGTGCCGAGTCCCTTCGGTGTCTTGATGCGGAAGAATTCGGCGCCGTCGACGTTGTTGATGGAGAAGGCTGGGCGTGCGTCCGCTTGGCTCCAAGCGATCTCGACGTTGGTGAATTCGATGTTCTTTACGTTGCGCACGTAGAAGCCATTCGCAGGAATATCGCCAAACATAGTTGGCTCCGGGTAGGTCTTCTCCTGCTCGTCAGGGACGCGGGCCGCCTGCTCAGCGGTCCCACCGCCACGATGGTCCATGTAGAGGTCGTGGATCTTGACGTCCTCGATCGGATGATCGAGGAGGCCCGCGATGATTCCCGCGCCACCCAGGCGGGCTGCGGAATTGTAACTGACTACGTTGCTTATGATGATTCGCTTCAGTGTGCCAACGGGGACGTCGTCCGGGCCACGCATGCGGCGGCCGAGACGGAGAAAGATCGGCGTATTCTTGCAATCGCGCATGGTGATGCCGGTGAAGGTGATGTCTTCGAGTAATGCGCCGTCGACGCTCTCCAGCGCAAAGCCGCGGCAGCCATCGAAGACGCAATTGGAGATGGTGATGTTTTTGAAGCCCCCGTTGGATTCTGTGCCGCACTTGATGCGGCCCGTGGGGCTGGTAACCTTGGTGTCCGCGAGCCAGCGCTTCCAACTGCCGTCGAGCATGGCACCGACCTGGTACGCGCCCGTGACGTAGCAGTTGGTGATGGTGACGTTCTCCGTGGCGCGTGCATAGCCCAGGGCGAAGGAACTCTTAGGACAGATGCCGTCGTCGTAGGGCGAGTTGACGCTGCAGTTGGAGACGCGCACGTTGCGGCAGCAGTCGATGTCCATGCCGTCTCGGTCGGTGTCGATCTTCAGGTTGTCGATGGTGAGGTTGTCGACGCCGGTTGCCAGGATGCCGAACCAGCCGCCTTTGAGGATGGAGACGTCGCGCAAGACAACGTTATAGCAGTTTTTCAGAGCGATGGCTTTGTTGCCAGCACCGGGGATCTGCGAGGGTTTGTCGCTGCGGGTGAGGCCTTTGCCCCAAATGAGGCCGGGCCCGAGGATTGCGATGTTGTGAAGGCCCTCGCCCCAGATGAGGCTGTTGTGCCAATGATTGTGGCCGTAGTCCTGGTAGGCGTCCCATGGGGTCTTGGGCTCGGCGGGGTCATATCCGGCCCCGTCGGGTGCGCCACTTGGGGGCGTATCGGCGGCAAGGATCGTAGCGCCCTGTTCGAGGTACAGCGCGACGTTGCTCTTCAGGCGGATGGAGTAACTGGCATAGGTTCCGGAAGGAAGTCGGACGGTGCCCCCGCCGCTTTGGCTTGCGGCGTCGATGGCGTTGTTGATTGCGGGTGTGTCGATGTTGACGCCGTCGCCCTTGGCGCCGAAGTGGGTGACATCGAAGACGGAGTTGGTGCCGGCCGCGGGCATTGGAGCTGCCTGGCCCTGGGCGCCGGGGGTGAGAATACCCGCTGCCGCAGCCCCTGCTGCACCGCTGGTTGCGAGCTTCAAGAAGTCTCTGCGAAACACACTCATTTAGTTGGCCTCGTGGGTTGAATCGCTGAAATATGGTGCGGTTTGACGCCGGGACGCGACCGGGCGTTCCGTCAGCTATGAAATGTATACGTATACGCCAATTCTTGGCAAACTACCCCGGCGGCGCTGGGTAAGCACGATACGACATGGGTGAGCATTACCAAGCCCGGCGTCGGCAGCGGCCTCGACGGCGTCCCAACCTCGAGACAGCTTTGGTCTGCTTCTTAGCCATTGTTCAGTCCTTCAGAAGGTGCTGAACCGTCTCGCTGATGACATCCTCAACTCGGTATTGGAGCTGTGCTGGTTTACCTTCTCGGTTGGCAGCAAGAAGGCCTGCCATCGCTCCTTGTCAAGCTCGTCCCCGGAGTCGATGTGGTTCCTTTCTGGACGATGGCAGTCGCAAGCGTTTATCGGAAATCAAAGCTGGTGGCGATCAGCGGAAAAGAGACTGGTGAAGAGCCCTGATTTTGAGATTCAGGAGAGGTGACGCTGCCCAACAACGGTGTCGGGCGGTTGGGCGCTCAGTATCGTGGCCGTCATGTTCCGGTTTACGGCACATTCAAGGCAAGCAGACGCTTGGGACCTTTGCCGACCGGCACACGTGCCACTTCGTGCAGCGTGGCGGTATCGACAATTGACACGTCATTCGTATCGCTATTGCTGATGCAGCAGTACTTGCCGTCCGGAGAGAAAGTGATCCAGTTGGGGCACTTGCCCACCGCCACATGTCCCACCAGCTTGCGGGAAGCCGTGTCATAGACATACACCCAGCCGTCGGCCAGGGTGGTTACCCACAGACGGCGGCCGTCGGGCGAGAGTTCCAGCCCGTGAGCCGGCGTATTGGGTTCGAGCGCGCAATTGAGAGGAGGTGCGGCCGGCCGGCAGTTCCACCTTGGCGATAACCTTCCCCTCAGACACGCTTGCCACCACGAAGCCATGCAGATCCGTAAGCGCGCTATATATAGTGTCACCGTCTTTGGTTACGGTGTAGGGTCGCGGAATCCCCTCGGTTCGAACGTGCGCCGTGTACTCCATCTTGCGCAGGTCGATGCGGTCGATCTCATGGTCTCCCATCGACGAGACCCACAACGTGTCGTTGCTGCCCGAGTTGTAGCTGTTGTGGGGCAATTTGACAGGCAGCGTTTTCACCACCTTCTTGGCCTGCGGGTCGACGATGTCGACGCTATTGCCATCGCGGATCGGTACCGCAACGTAGCGGCCATCGGGCGTGGCGCCGCACTGGTTCGGGCGTCCAGTCAGCGGGATCGTGCTGAGGATGTTGCCGGTCCGCGAATCCACTATCTTCAGGGTGTGTTGCTGCACGTTCGTAGGTCGATTGTTGACCAAGTGGTGGGCAATACAAAGACGGCAGGGTCAAACCGCCCTCTGCCTTTGAATGTGGAACTAGCTTCTGCTCTTGCGACGTGGAAACGAGCAACCCAGTATGCCCAGCCTACGGATTGGGTATTCGCCAGTCCCACCAGCCGGGGCACAAAACCCTATTGGGCAAACACGTTGCTGGTGAAGCAAATACAACCGGCAGCCGTGGATGCTGGCATTAGCAAGACTATCGGCTGGCATACGTTCCGACGAACCTTTGCAACTCTGCTTCAATCATCCGGGGCAACAGTGAAGACTAGCCAGGAACTGATGCGCCACTCCACACCCCGTTATGACGCTGGGAACCTACGCGCAAGCCGTGAACAGTGACAAGCGGGAAGCCCAGGACCGGATCGCCGCACTGTTTCACTTGCCATCGGGAGAGGTTGAAGGGGCGCTAGTAGTTAGCGTAGTGTTCCCTTCCGTTCCCACGGTTTCCTTATTGTTCCTTTGTTTGGCTTGTAAGTTGTTGATTTTATGGTGGGCACAGCAGGATTCGAACCTACGACTTCCACCGTGTGAAGGTGG